>Ga0302181_10000437_pt1 | contig 34230 bp, 29 predicted proteins | sample I_Palsa_E3_3_FD_198786 | JGI IMG/M metagenome (GOLD analysis project Ga0302181, IMG submission 198786) | Peat permafrost microbial communities from Stordalen Mire near Abisko, Sweden - I_Palsa_E3_3 | ecosystem: Environmental > Terrestrial > Soil > Palsa > Peat permafrost | place: Sweden...
GGTTGCAGAAGGCATTTGAAACCTCCCTGAGGGCGAACTGAGGTCCTAACTGCGCAAGAAGGCCAGCAGATCCGCGTTGAACTGATCCTGGTGCGTCGCAGTCAGGCCGTGCGGTGCTCCCGGGTAGTAGATCTCCTTCACGTTCGAGATCAGCTTCGCCGACTTCTTCCCGGCATCTTTCACTGGAACGATCTGATCGTCTTCCCCGTGAAGCACGAGCGTTGGAACATCGAACTTCTTGAGGTCCTCTCTGAAGTCCGTTTCTGAAAAGGCCTTGACGCATTCGTACGCGTTCTTTTGGCCAGACTGCATGCTCCAGAGCCAGAACTGGTCGAGTACACCCTGGGAGACTTTGGCCCCCGGCATGTTGGCACCGTAGAACGGAGTCGCCAGGTCCTTGTAGAACTGTGATCGATCATTGAAGACGCCGGAGCGAATGTCATCGAAGACCTTGATCGGGAGGCCCTCGGGATTCGCGTCGCTCTGGATCATGATCGGCGGTACGGCTGAAACCAGTGCGGCTTTGGCGACTCTGTTCGTGCCATGGCGACCGATGTAGCGCGCGACCTCTCCGCCGCCCGTGGAATGGCCCACAAGGGTGGCATCTCGGAGATCGAGTTCCTCGATCAACGCTGCGAGGTCGTCGGCATAGGTATCCATGTCGTTGCCGTTGGCAGGTTGGCTCGAGCGGCCGTGGCCGCGTCGGTCATGGGCAATCGCCCGGTACCCGTTCTCCGCGAGAAACTGCAACTGGCCGTCCCATGCGTCGGCGCTCAAGGGCCAACCATGCGAAAAGGTCACGACCGGGCCCGCGCCCCAGTCCTTGTAGTAGATCTCCGTGCCGTCGCTCGTCGTGATCGTGCTCATCCGTCGTGCTCCTTTGCTGAGTGGAGGGAAGCGTCAATTCAGGAAAAATTGGCGCAACAAAGCAGCTAAATTGAACCGATAATTTTTCCGAACAGCTGGCCCGGAACCACCCATCACGCACTCTGAACGGATGGCCGAGGCGACCCTGTCTGCGACAGACGGACGAGCGTCTTTACACCGACGACGTCAGGTATATCACTCTTGGTCCGAAATGAATACCCCCAAATTTTCCACAATTCCCTCAGGTTTTTCTCAGTAACCGGCCTCGATTCGCAGGTCCCGCGGGTGTTGGGCAGATCGCCCACGGCCCTCCCTGGGACGCCGGCAGAGTGTCACATTTCTATTTCAGCGACGATACGTGGCCTAGAGGTGTTCGGCGGGAAGCAATCGGCGAACAGACCGGACCGTGAGCGAACTCGTCGAGTGCCAGACGTCTCGATCCTCGTATCGCCAGGCGTTTCACAAAGCTCCCGTCGCGGGCGCAGTCAAGGAGCCCAGGAGCACGGAGAACCTAGGTAGGTGGGCGCTGAGGTGGGCGCTGAGGGACTCGAACCCCCGACCTGCTGGTTGTAAGCCAGCTGCTCTAACCAACTGAGCTAAGCGCCCGGAAAAACCAACTCTACCTGCTGTTTTTTTTCACACTCGTCCCACCATTGGCCCGGCGCAACGCTGCGAGACCAGATGGTTGCCTTGGGGCCTGAGAAGGCCACAGCGCTACATCTAGGTTTGCAGCAAGCTCGGCACAGAGGAGGAGAGATGAGCACCACCAATGGGAAGGTAGGCAAGGTCAAGTGTCAACGGGACCCTCGCGTAGCTGTTTACGGCGTACATGGGGACGATCACAGGTTGCTCGTTCGCAGCTTTGAGTTGTCGCTCCGAGCCGCCAACAAATCGCCGAAGACGATTACGGGCTATACCGACACTGTCAGAGGATTTTGCGTTCCTTGTCGACAGTGGGATATCGATGCACGTCCGTAATATCACGAGGGAGCATGTCGAGACGTACATCTGCATGCAGGTGGACCGCTCTCGGCCAAAGACGGCCTCGATCCGATTTGGGGATCTGTAACCTCCCGGAATCACTGGGAGGCTTAACCCGGCAACATGAGGCAGCGGATCAGGCAGATCCTTTCCCAATGACGGAACGTCCGTGGCTTCCGACCAACGGCTGCCAACAGGCCCGATCGTGACGCATTCGACTTCCTTGCCGTCGACCTCGATCACGATGGTCCGACCACGAGACTGCCCTATGCGGCCATCGTCGCCTTCGCTTGCCCTGAGCCGATAGTCACCGCGGAACCGGTGAAGGCTCCGGCGAACCTCACGATGAACGATGCATGGCCATCGCGTCGCCTGCTTGACCGAGAGGACGACGGATCGCTTGAGATCATCACGCTCTATCTTGAGCTCGGCGATCTCGGCCTCGAGCTGTCGCACCCGCTTCCGGATCGACCTTGTCGTGGTCGAACTGCTCCCCCGGGCGATCTTGTCCTTAGCTCCCAGGTGATAACGGTCCCGGCGTTGATCCCGAAGTACCGGGCCACCGTCTTGTTCGTCTCACGGACAATCCCAACGGGTCCGGGCGGTAAGTCGAGGTCGCGCCATCTTCGCTTCTGTGGCATCGCATCTTCTTACGCGATGCCTCCGCGGAAGGGGGTGCTCATTTACGCATTACCACTTCCCCCTGATTCAGTCACAAGCAACAGATCTACCGATTTGGGTCGCGAGGAGGAGATCCTGGTCGCCAAGGTTTGGTGTGTCGCCCCAGAGGACAGGCCGGCCGCACCATCCGCCGTAGTACACCTCGTCAGCGAGCGACAACCCGTGTCGCTCGAACAGCTCCCTGATGTAACCCTCTTCATAGCCAATCGAAAGCTCCGGAACTTTGCCGTTGACTGTCCAATACACTCCGCGGTCCTGTGTGAATCGAATGAAGCTTTTCCCAGCGTCCATCATCTCAATGGACTCGGCGTTCAGGAGGTAGAACTGTGCCCAGCAGTGCCCCCCTGGGCGCAACACGCGCGAGATCTCGGCGACGTATCTCTGCGTATCCTCAGGAAGCATGTGCGTGAAGACGGAGATGAGCACGACGAGATCGAAGGTATCGTCCGGGTACGGAAACGCGTAGTCCGATGCCGGTACATGCCCGCCAGGGTTGTACTCCTTGTTGAAAACGTCGGCTAGCTTGAAGTGAAAGTTTGGGTATCTCGCAGCGATATGCTCGTTACACCAATTGATGGCTGAAGGGACGATGTCCAAACCGTCGTACGAGCCGCCCTCCAGATAGCCTGTTAGCGGAATGGCGAGTCGTCCGATCCCGCAGCCAAGGTCCAGCACCCGCGAGTCGCGCCTGAGGACGCCCATTCGGATCAGACGGTCGGCTGATTCCTCAGCGCCTTCCTTGAAATCAACGGTCCCGGAGAAAATTTTGGACTTTGGCGGAATCAGGTCATCAGACTGACTGGGAGCTGATTCGACCAGATCGAGCACAGCAAAGTACAACTTGCGCAGGTTCCAGCGGACGCTCCTGGGGAGGTTTGGCATGAGCACCGTGTTGAACCACTCTTGCCGGAACAGTAGATGCCTAAACCTAGCCAGCGCTGAAGCGAGTCTCCCCTGTGCTGACGATGTGTCACTGCCTGCGGCTGCATCGCGCATCTCGCTTTGCTCGACGGGAGCGTCGCTTTGGGGTGGACTTGGACCGTCGTACGACTCAGTGCAGTTATTCCGAACTAGTCGAGTCGCTACGCCACTCACATTGAAATATCGCTCCTGGTTTAGTCCAGAAGGATCAGCGCGCCATCCGGGATCTCTAGCCATAAATCAGGATGCTGACATTGAGATCCATGCGGAAATAGAGCCGACAGGACCGAACCGTCACAACGTTCCAACAACAGTCGGCACTCGGGCCGTCACGGCATGTCGCCCATTCCGATGCAGCATCGCTCTGATTCCGGCAGTTGCTGGTCCTTGCTCAAGAATCTCTTTTAGAGCAGATAGTTTTGCCGCTTACGCTGCGCCACGAACAGGAAATGCCTGGTCAGGCATAACGTTCAGCCCGTCTTGGTTGCAAGCCAGCTGCTCTAACCAACTGACCTAAGCGCTCTGAAATAGCGACTCTGCCTGATCTTTTTACGACGCCCCTGCGACGGCCTCGCGCGGACGGTGCCACTGCAGCGTCGGGATCGGTGGGTCGGCCGGCCAGCCGATGACGGTCTCCCTGAACATCTCGTGCTCCGCCACCGGGCCGTGGACCGCAGCGAAGGACGTCTACACGATCCCCCAGACCACCCAGTACCCCGACGAGTTCGCCTACATCGCGACCTTCCACCCCGAGCTCTCGAGCACCGGGCTGGTCACGTCCTACAACGTCGACACACTCGAGGGACTCTCCGCTCTGGAGCGCGACGACCACCAATACCAGCCCCACTTCATCGTCATCGGCGGCTGACGGCAGGCAGGAATCACGCCAAACGGCGCCGATCCGCGGAAGAACGCGTCAGCGTCCGGGCAGCTGCTGGGCGAACGTGGTGCTCCACGGCCGGACCAAGGCCCGCAGTTCCTCACAGCGCGCCGCACCCAGCAGGGCATAGGGCGCGGCCGCCAGCGCGTCGGTCCCGTCCTCCACTGCCCGGCGATGCGCCGCCCCCGCGTCGGTGAAGCGCAGTTCGTCGCCCTGCTCGAGCCAGCCCCGAGCCCGCAAGGCGTCGACGGCGCCGTCCCAGGCGTCTTCCGGCCAGGCCCGCGTCGAGCGCAGGATCCGCGCCGGCACGTCACCAGCCGCGGCGTGGGTGACCAGCGCCTCGAGGCCTGACAATCCCCGGACGACGAGCTGGGCGATATGACCGTCCCCGCGGTACTCGCGCAGGATCGACTGGGCGTGCCAGAGCTCCAGGTGCGGGACGCTGGGCCAAGTGACGTCGCTATGGGCGGCGGCCAACGGTCGCCCCTCCATCCGCCGGCCGGCCTCCTCGGCGGCGAGGCGTGCCAGCTGGGCGGCGCGGCGCATCTCGTCGGACGACAAGACCTCGTCGCCCAGCAGGCGGCGGAAGGCCGCGTCGACGGCGTCGAAGCGAGCCGCCACCAGCGCCTCCGGCGCCGTGACCTCCCACGCCGCGGGGATCGCCGCGTGCACCAGCTCGGGGTTGAAGTTGAAGAAGGTGGAGACGACCACGTCAGCCGTCACCGCGCCCATGGGCGCCGCGCGCGACGCGAAGTAGCCCGCCCGTCCCGTGACACCGAGCCGGGCGTAGGACTCGGCCGCCTCGGGGACGAAATAGATCATGCCGTGCAGCGGCTCCAGGGTCCGCCACGTCTTGCGGGCCAACAACGCATCCGCGGCGTCCGCAGTCGTTTCGTCGATCACAGAGCTTCCTCCCCTGCCAGCCGGTCGGCCAGCCGTCCTGTGGCCGCCACAATCGGTCGCCGGGGCGACGCGTCGCGCACAACCAGGTCCCTCCAGTCGCGCTCGCTTTCAGCCACACCGACCTCGCGGCAGATGAGGAGCCCCGCCAGGTAGTCCCAGCTGTAGAGGGTGCTCCGTCCGACCACGACATAGGCGTCGAGCACGCCCTCGGCCACCGCGCAGCACTCGAGCGAGGCCGCACCGAGGGCCCGGTACTGCGCCCAGCCCGGGTGATGGCCCGGGAACCCCGAGATGCCCACAATGGCGGCTCCCAGCTCTTCGCACCCGGAAGGAGCGATGGCCCGTCCATCTTTCTCCGCCCCCTCGCCGCGCACGGCGGCGTAGCGCACACCGCTGGCCTGGTTGGTGACGACACCGACGCGCGGGCCGTCGCCGTCCAGGACGCAGATGCTCGTGGAATAGAACGGCACACCTCGGTGCGCGTTGGTGGAGCCGTCTATTGGGTCGATCACGGCCAGAAGCCCGGATCCGCCGTCGCCGGTCATCCCGGACTCCTCGGAGAGGACGGCCAAGCCTGCGCCGTGCAGGATCGGGAGGGCAGCCCCGTCGGCCGCCAGATCGAGCCGGTACTGGCCCGGCTTCTTCCCGCTGGGACCCCAATCCTCGAGCACGTCGAGCGCGCCACGCACGGCGCCGACGGCTTCGTCGAGCACTTCTAAGAGCCGTACGTCGTCCACGGGTCACGAACCCTACCGGCCGCTGGCGCGCCGACCCACCTGGACCACCGCCCGCCTGGCCGCACGCCCGTCCACGCCCATTAGGCTTCCCCTGCTGTGGCTGCCATTGACGTCGCGGGCTACGTCGCCGACCTGAAGGACCATTCCGTCGACCACGGATTCCACGTGCACGACGAACGGCACTTCGTCGAGACCTATTCGTTGCGGCAGGTCTGGGAGGTGGATTTGCACCCCGAGGAGGGGTGTGGAGGCCCCCTCGACCTCCACCTCGCCCTCGACGTCGACCCCCGTGTCCTCCTCTCCTTCGAGGACGCTGTCGTCCTCCTCTCCGAGGACGAGGACCCACCGGACGAGTTCCATTTCCCGCTGACCTTCACCTGGGCGCTCCCGCCACTTCCGAGCGGGCCCGACCTGCTCCGGCTCGCCATCGATCTGGCCGGCGTCGGTGGTATCGAGCTGCCGCTCGAGGTCTCGGCGATCGACTCCTTCGCCAACGCGACCGACGGCTCGGAACGACGGCTCAGCATCGTTGCCCGGCACCCGGTCTCCCTGGCCCGGGTCCTCAGCGGCGAGGAGCTCCTGTGCGATGTCTTCGACCGGGCCCTGGCCGTGAGTCGCTTCCTGCTCGAGTCTGCCGAACGCTGGCTGGGCTGAGGTGCGGCGGGCCGGCCGCCCCCGAGGAGTCCGGGTCCTGACGCCGATCGTCCTGGCGGTCGGCGCCGCCCTGGCCCTCAGCGCCTGCAGCAGCCAGGGAGGGCAGAACCTGGCGCAGCAGGCCTGCGTCCACGTGCACCTCTCCGTGGCCGACTACCTGCGTGCCGTCAATCCGAAGACGTCGCCGGCGACCGCCGCACAGTTGCAGAAGGAAGCCGATCAGGAGCTCCGCGACGCCCTTCCCCTGGCGGCCGCCGCCAATTCCGACGACGGCTCCTGGAACTCGCTCATGACCACCATCTCCGAGGGTGCCACCGTCGACGAGGGGCACCTCGTCCCCGCGTTGCGCGCCCAGTGCGTCGTCGCCAACTCCAACCCCAACGTCAATCCGCAGTCCCCCGGTGGGAGCACCGGGAGCAGCGGGAACAGCGGGAACAGCACCAACACCACCCAGCCCCAGAACGTGAACCCGGAGCCGGCCTCACCCTCCGGCTGAGTCCGGCGGCGCGCCGCTCCCCGCCATCTGCGCCCGCCCGGCCGCCACGATGGCCGGCATGATCTTCGGCGCCAGATACTGACCCCCGGCCACGGTGAAGTGCACGCCATCGGTGGCGCGGATCGTCACTCCGTGCACCGTGGACGTGAACTTCCCGCCGGGGCAGGTAGCACCGAAGAGGTTGACGGCCGAGTCCGTGGTGGCGTGTTCGGCGGCGACCTCCCGTACCAGCTTGTTGTAGATGGCCAGGCGGGCCGGGCTGTCCTCGGGCCACGGCGCCCCGTCCGGCTGCTCGCCCTGGTCGGTGCAGGGCGCGGTCAGGAAGACCATGTGCGCGCCGGACGCCGTCACCAGATTGGAGGCCTGCTCCAGCTGGCTCTTCACGTAGGAGGCGAAGGTGGGGTTCAGAATGTTGGTCCAGGTTCCCTGGTACTCGCGGTCGACGACCTCCCAACGCCCCGCCAGGAGCAGGACCACATTGGGCTTGACCTGGCCGATCTCGGTCGTCCACTGGTCCTGCCAGGGCTCGTTGGCTGCAGGCCCGCCGGGCTGCACCCCGGACCCACCGCACGCCTGCGGTGTGTCGTAACGCGTGCCCATGAGCTCGACCTGGGGTCCGTCGACCACGCCACAGCCGATGATCCCCTTGTCGGTGAGCTGGTAGTCGTACTTGTCCTGAACGTTCGACTCGCCCAGGCCCAGGCCCAACGTCAGGGCGACCGAGTCGCCGAAGAGGAGGACCTTGACCGGCGGGCCCGAGGTCGAGGTGGGCGGCGGCGGCGTGTTGGTCGCCGCAGGTGAGGACCCCGTAGTCCCGACGCCGCCTGGCAGCGCCGTGCCGGCGACAGCGGATGAGCTCGTGGTGGCCGCGATCACGGCCACCAGCACGACGCCGACACCGGCGGGCACGACCAGCCAGGCCCGCCACTGGCTGATGAACGTGCCCATGCGGATCGGGCGCTCCACGAGGTGGAACGACGCCACCGAGACGACGAAGGTGACGGCGACGCGCAAGGCGAAGAGCTCGTAGCCGTAGAGCCCCGTCCGGGCGTGGTCGAGCCAAATGAAGAGGGGCCAGTGCCAGATGTAGAGCCCGTAGGAGATCCGGCCCACGTAGCGCACCGGCGCCAGCGACAGCAGTCGCGGGACGATGCTGCGCGGTGCCGCCACGGCGGCGAGGATGACGCTCGCCACCGCCAACCCGATGAGGAAGAACCCGCCCGAGTACGGGAAGGTCGAGGTGGAGGTGGTCAGCACCCACAGCGCTATGGCGCCGGCGCCCCCGACGACCCCCAGCACGCCGCAGAGCCTTCGCCCGGTCGAGGTTTCCGGACGCCACAGCTCCCCCTTGGCCAGCCGGCCGGCTTCGTGCCGGTTTTGCGTGACGATCACGAGCCCCACCGCCAGCGCGCAACCGATGAAGAGGCACTGCGAGCGCGTGTCGGTTCCGAGATAGGCCCGGTTGGTGTTCAGGCCTCCGTCGTACACGTGGTACATCCAGAGGGCCGACGCGACGGCGGCCGCAATGCACAAGGCGAACAGGGCGCGCAGACTGCGGGTGAAGTGCATCACCGCGAGCACGACCAGCGGCCAGATCACGTAGAACTGCTCCTCCACCGCCAGCGACCAGGTGTGCAGCAGCGGCGAGGAAGCAGAGGTCTCGTTGAAGTAGTTCGAGTTGACGAGAATGAAGTGCCAGTTGCTCACGTAGAGGAGGGTGGCGAGCGCGTCGAGCCGCAACGCCCCGTAGGTGCCCTTGGGGACGATCACCGACGCGAAGAAGGCGACGAAGAGCAGCATGAGGAGCAGCGCCGGCAGCAGGCGGCGCGCCCGTCGAGCCCAGAACGCCCCCAGCTTGATCGTCAACGCTTGGCGCCACTCCCCGAGGAGGAGCGAGGTGATCAGGAAGCCCGAAAGGACGAAGAAGGCGTCGACCCCCATGAACCCGCCGTCCATGTGGGGGATCCCCCCGTGGAACATCATCACGGCCAGGACGGCGCAGGCGCGCATGCCGTCGAGCGCGGGGAGATAGTTGAGACGAGTGTGCGAAACCGCGCTCTCGTCGTCCTCCATGGGGCCCATCCCTCCTCGGTTGGCTCGGGGGGCACCGTACTCTGGGTGGCCGAGGACCCGCATTCTCGCAGAACGGGGCCCGCCACCTCGGGGCACCACGCGCTCACTACCCTGTGCCCCCCTGAGCCCGACCCGACCGTTGGCCCCGGCCCCTCCACCCCGCCGCCCCCGGGCGCGCCACCGCCGTTTCATCACGTTTTTGCTGGTCCTCGTGGTGATCGGTGCCGGCCTGCTCGTCTGGCACATTCGTCGCGGGCCGCCCCTCAGCCCCCTGCGGGCCCGCATCGTCGCCATCGCCCAGGGCCAGGTGGGCTATCAGACCGACCCTTCCGACACCTACTGCAACAAGTTCAGCGCCTACTGGAACGCCGGCGTCGACGACTGCGGCAACGAGAACCTCGACGAGGAGTGGTGCGCCGACTTCGCCGCCTGGGTGTGGAAGCAGGCCGGGGCCGAAGTGACGTATCAGCTGGCCCCGGGGCTCCTGAACAGCGACTCCGCCAGCTTTTACGTCTGGGGGACGGATCACGGCACCTGGCATCCCCTCGGGTCGGGCTATACCCCCCAACCGGGTGACGTCGCCGTCTACGGACTCGACACGTCCGCCGTCACCGCCGTCCACGTGGCCATCGTCATCGCCGCCACCGGCAACGACGCAGCGCCCGACGTGATCAACGGCGACGGCGATCGGACCGGCTACAGCGTGGTCGAGGTCGGGGACAACCAGGCGTTCGCCGACGCCAAGCAAAAGGGCGCCCCGCTGTCGGGCTACGTCTCCCCTACCTCGTCGGAGGACGTCGCCTCGTCGTCGTGACCGGCGGCAACACCGCCGCCGCGCCGCCGCCCAGCCCAGCGGCGGCCTACGCCCCCGGCGTGTACCCGGCCGGCAGAGCGATCGACTTCACTTCGAGGAAGCCCTCCAGGCCTTCGGGCCCGAACTCGCGCCCGAGGCCCGACTCCTTGTAGCCGCCGAACGGCGTGGCGAAGTCGATCGGCACCGGCGCGTTCAGCATGTAGGTGCCGGTACGCACCTGGCGCGCCACACCGAGGCCGCGGTCGTTGTCGCCCGTCCACACCGAGCCGCACAGCCCGTAGTTGGAGTCGTTGGCGATGTCGACCGCGTTGTCATCGCCGTCGTAGGGGATGACCACCAGGACGGGTCCGAAAATCTCCTCCTGGGCGATCTTCATTTTGTTGTCGACATCGGAGAAGACCGTGGGCTCGACGTACCAGCCCTTGGCGAAAGCCGAGCCGGAAGGACGGCCACCGCCCAAAGCCACGGTGGCGCCCTCTTCGCGCCCGCTGTCGAGATACCCCTCGATCCGGCTCCGTTGCCGCTCGGCCACCACGGGGCCGACCTCAGTGGCCGGATCCATGGGGTCGCCCACGTTCATGGCGGCCACACCCGAGACGACGGCGTCGACGACTTCGGCGTAGCGAGCACGTGGCGCCAGGATGCGGGTCTGGGCGATGCAGGCCTGCCCGTTGTTCATGATGGAGTTGGGCAACAGGGTGGGGATCGTCGTGGCCAGATCCGCGTCGTCGAGGATGATGGCGGCCGACTTGCCGCCCAGCTCGAGCGTGCAGCGCTTCAGGCGCTCGCCGCAGAGCCCGCCGATGCGCTTACCGCCGACGCCGGAGCCGGTGAACGAGATCTTGTCGACGCCGGGGTGCTTCACCAGGTGCTCGCTCGCCTCCCGGCCCGCCGGCACCACGGAGAGGACGCCCTTGGGCAGTCCGGCGTCGGCGAACATCTCGGCCAGGCGGAACGCGTCGAACGGCGTCTCGGGCGCCGGCTTGTAGACCACGGTGCACCCGGCGGCCAGCGACGGCGCCAGCTTGGCGGCCGCGATGAAGAGCGGCACGTTCCACGGAGCGATGGCCCCCACGACGCCGACGGGCTCTTTGGTCACCAGCACTTGCGGGTTCAGCAGGCCGGTGCGCACCTCGTCGAAGGCGTACGTGGTGGCGAGGTCGGCGTAGTAGCTGAAGATCATGGAGGGCGCCATGACCTGGCCCAGTGCCGAGAAGGAGATCGGCGAGCCCATCTCCTGGGTGATGATCGCCGCCATGTCGTCCATCTCGGCCATGATCTGCGCGCCGACCTTGGCCAGGATCTCGCTCCGCTCGGCTGGCGTCATGCGCGGCCAAGGTCCGTGGTCGAAGGCGGTGCGTGCCGCCGCGACGGCCTTGTCGATGTCGCCCTCGGTGCCGTCGGGCACACGTGCGATGACCTCCTCGGTGGACGGCGAGATGACTGAGATGGTGTCCGTGCCCTCCGGAGCGACCCAGTCGCCGCCGATGAACAAGCGGTCGTAGTCCCGAATCGCCATGTGTCCCTCCCAGGGATCTCAGAGGGCCCGGCCCCCGCCACCGGACTGGCCGGCCAGCACTTCAAGGGTAGCGGCGACCTACCCGTCCGGGACAGTCCCGCTCCCCGTCGCCGGCCCGCCGAGGCTCCGCCGTGGGGCCGCCGTGGGGCCGCCGTCAGCCGGGGTCAGCCCGGCTCGTGACCCTGTTCGATATGGGCCAGGACGCCGCCGTCGGGCTCGACCCAACCCTTTCCGGCGGCGTACGCGCACATGCCGGCCAAGCCCTCGTCCCAGCTGGCGTCTGCCGCGGGCCCCGCCAGATCCCGCAGGGCGGCCGGGTCGACCACCACGTGTGCACCATCGGGATGAAGCCGGCCCAAGCCGGACCGCTGCACCGCCTGGGCCAGGTCGCCTGCGCCCTCGAGGGCAACCGAGAGGCGCGTGAACTCATCGGGCTGCCGTAGCGACGCGGTGGCCCCGGACAGGTCGATGACGATGAGCACGGGGCGGGACGCTACCCGCCGGCGTCCGGCCGTCCCGTCCTGATCGGCGCCACCCCGTCGCCCCCACCACGGCCGGGCCGTGTCGTCGGTAGAGTGCCGCTCCGTGCCCGACATCAGCCAGCGTGACCCCGACCAGGTGGCTTCGATCCTCTCGCGTTGGCTCGCGACCAAGTCGGCCGACGGATCGGGCCCGGAGGTCTTCGACGTCCAGGCCCCCGGCTCGAACGGGTTCTCCAACGAGACGATCCTCTGCCGCACCCGCGCCGCCGACGGTCAGGAGAAGCGCCTGGTCGTCCGCGTCGCGCCGACTAAGCACCTGCTCTTCCTCGACGCGAGGTTCTCCACCCAATACCGGACCATGCGCGCCCTCGCCGACGGGGGCTCGTCCGTGCCGCTTCCGCGCCTGGGCTGGTACGAGGAGAACACCGAGTACTTCGGCGTTCCGTTCTTCTCCATGGACCACGTCGAGGGCCTGGTCCCCTCGGACAACATCCCGTACACCATGGAGGGCTGGGTGATCGAGGCCACGCCCGAGCAGCAGGAGCGCATGTGGTGGAGCGGCATCGACGCCCTCGCCGCCGTGCACCGCACCGACTGGCGGGCGACCGGGCTCGAGTGGCTGAGCGACCCGTCCCGGGGTCGGCCGGGGATCGAACAGCAGATGTCCTATTACCGGGACTTCCTCGACTGGGCCACCGAGGGGGAGACGGTCCCGGTGATCGAGTCCACCTGGCAGTGGCTGCTTGCGAACCGCCCGGCAGAGGAAGGCGACGTGGTCATCAGCTGGGGCGACAGCCGCATCGGCAACATCATCTGGGACGACTTCCGCGCCGCCGCCGTGGTCGACTGGGAGATGGCTTCGCTGGCCCAGCCCGAGCTCGATCTGGGCTGGTGGCTCTACTTCGACCGCCAGTTTTCCGAGGGTCTGGGCGTCCCCCGCCCGGCCGGGTTCGGGTCCCACGAGGACACCATTGCGCGCTACTCCGAGATGATGGGCCGGCCCATGCGGGACATCTTCTTCTACGAGATTTTCTCGGGCTTCCGGTTCGCCGTCGTCATGTACCGGCTCTCGAAGCTCGTCTTCGGGAACAACCTCATGGACGCCGCCATGGCCACCGACAACATCGCTACCCAGCTCCTGGCCAAGATGCTCGACCTGGAGCCGCCGACCTAACTGTCCGAGATGGGGTCGCCGGTCGCTCCCACGGCGACGCCCGCCGCCAGCAGGCGCCGGCCGAGCCACTCCGTGCCCTGATTGCCCTCCTCGCGCATGGCTTCGGGCCAGCCCTCGAGGATCTTGTGCAGCTCGTCGACCGTGCTGATGTTGGCGATGACGTGCACGGTGATCTTGTTCTCGTAGCCCGGTGGATCCGAGACGTGGATGCCGCCGAAGGGGTCCTCGCGAATGTGCGGCGCCGGCTCGCGGAGCACGTACAGCTCGCCGGTGTCCTCCACGTAGTTGAGCTCGTGGACGACGCCGTCCTTGCCCAGCCACTCCGAGCCCAGCTCGAGCTCGGCCGAGGCCCGCCGACGGGGGTCCGCTTCGTAGAACTCGTCGATGTCCATCGGCGGCACACTATCGCCGACCAGGATCATTGCAGCTGCTCGGGACCCGGCTGCGACTGGGCGCTGCGGGGGGAGGGATCGGGGGAGGGAGGGGGACGACGCTCCCGGCATGCCCGTTCCCACCGCAAAGCACCGTGTCGCCCTCATCGACCAGATGGCATCCGAGTGGAGCGCCATCGGCCGCTCCCCCGCCGCCGTCCGGTCCCTCCGCGAGATCGCCGGCCGCGATCCCGCGCTGTCCCTGCTCGTCCTGGGACCCGAAGACGGCTCCGGCCCGCCGTCGTGCCCCACGCCCTACGACCTGGTCGAGCACATGCGGCGCGCCACGGGTCGGGCCCAGCGCGAGGAGGCCGCCCGGCTCGTCCGGGTACTGCTCCGCGAGGCCGCGGCCGACCCCTTCCTCTGCCGCATGCTGGTGCAGGCCCTGATCCCGGGCCTGGTGACAGTGGCGGGAAAGCTGCAGTGGGGGCGGGGCGGGGAATGGCAGGACGGCGAGGAGTTCTTCGGCGAGCTGCTGTCCACCACCTGGCTCGTGCTGCAGGAATGGTCCGGACAGGACCGTCCCTACGCCGTGCTCGATCTGCTGTCCGCCATCCGCTGTCGCCTGCGACGCCAGCTCTTCCGGTCGAAGGAGGTGGACGGCCGATCCATCTCCTTCGGTCCCGAGATGGCCGAGGAAGTGCCCGGCACGTCCCGACGGGAAACCGACCTCGAAGAGCTGGCTCGCCTGCTGATCGATCTGCAGCGCGACGGGATGCGACCCGACGAGGTCCAGGTCCTCTACGCCCATCACGTACTCGGATACTCCATCGCCGAGCTGAGCACCCTGACCGGACGCGACCGCCGCGCCCTCTACGCGCGACGTGACCGTGGTCAGCGCCGCCTCTGCGCCTGACCGGCGAGTGCAAAACGCGTGAAGCGTGCGTATCGTGTGCCCGTGCCCGTACTTGGCGGAGGGCCCGAACCCACTGAGGGCTTGCGCTCCGGAGTTGCTCGCGGTCGCCCCAATTGGTGGGTCATCCTCGCCGTGTCGCTTGGCCTCATGGCGCTCCTCGTGGCCACCGCGGGCACCAAGCCGGCCACGCCCCGCCCGGAGAGCGCCTCGTCCCAGGCGGCGGCGCACCGGCCCACGCGGGCGGGCGCCGCCTCAGGCCACGAGACCGGGTCCGGAGCGGCCCAGTCGACATCGACAACCACCACCACGACGACGACGGTGACCTTGCCGCCGGCGGGCGCGACCGAGGTCGCCTCTTCGCAGCGCACGACAGAAGCGTCCGGCACCGCGGGCACGCCGCCCGCTGCGGCACCGAGTGTCACCGCGACGACGGTGGCGCCGGCCACGACCACGACGACGTCCGACCCCGCCGCATCGGTGGCAGCCGATCGCACGCAGACCCAGGGCTACCTCAATCCCCCGCTCCAGCCGTCGAACCAGTTCGGGTTCACGGGAAGCGGTGCAATGGAGATCTCGGTGGTCTGGTCCGGGAGCACGTACCTCACCATGGACGTCAGCTGCCCGAGCGGCGACCAGAGTGTCGGCGGAACCTCCGCCATGGCGGCATCGCTGCCCGATGCCAGCGGGAACTGCCTGGCCACGGTCAGCGAGCCCACGTCGGAATCGACGTCGTTGACGTACACCATCACCATCGGACCCGCCGGTGGGTAGCGCGGACCGACCAGGGCGCTTCCGGCGGATCCTCGACATCGTCGGCGCCGCCGTGGCGGCCCTCCTCGCCTTCACGGCCGTCCCCGCCGTGCTGGTGGGAGTCGTCGGCAATCCACTGACGGGCGGCCTCGGGCACGCCTGGCGGCCGTTGGCGCGCGACGCGCTGTGCCTCCTCGTCCTGGCGGCCTGGGTGGCCTGGGCGGCCTGCTGTGCGCAGCTGCTGCGGGCCGTGGTCGCCCACGTGCGCAGCGGCGAGGTCGGGGTGCGCCAGGGCTCGTCGGTCCTCGACCGTGTGGCGGCGCGCATCGCGTTCGGCGTGCTCGCACTCACAAGTCTCGGCGCTCCGCTGTCCCTGGCGGCAGGCGCAGCCAGCCCGCCGGCGGGTCACGCGCCGGGTACCTCCCTCACCGCCGCCGTCCCGGTCGGGACGCTCGGTGCCGCGGTCGCGGTGTCGGGCCCGACCTATGCGGTGCAGCGGGGTGACACGCTCTGGCGCATCGCGGACGAGGTCCTGGGCGACGGTGCGGATTGGACCTCGCTGGCCGCACTCAACCTCGGCCACGACGTCGGCGGCGGGGCACGGTTCGTGGACCCCGACCGGCTCCGGGAAGGGTGGCGACTTCGTCTCCCTCCTGACGCCGGGCGCCCGTCCGGCGACCGCGACAGCGACACGTACACCCGCCCCACTGCCAAGGGCCCACATTCCGAACCCGACGGTCATCTGCCCGAGTTGATCGCCCTCGGTCTCGGTTCGCTGGCCTGCGCGGCGTTGGCGCGGCGGGCCGGGTCGCGGCGCCGAATGGGCATGCAATTCACCGGCGAGGCAGTGCTGCCGACGGTCTCGTCGGAGAGCGCCCTGGACACGGCGACCTTGCTCCAGCGCTTCCAAGGCGTTCCGGCGCTGCATTCCTTCGAGGCGGCCAACTGCCTGCTGGGCCACTCCCTCCAAAACCGAACCTCCGTTCCGCCGGTCCGGGCGATCTGTGTCTCGGACTCCGGTGTCACGTTCTGTTTCGCTGCGCCGCATCCCAACGATCCCCCCGCCGGCTTCGCCCACGTGAAGGACGGTGCGGGGTGGCACGTCGGGCACGCCGCGCTCGACGGTCACGACCTTTCCTTCCCCTACCTGCCCGTGGTGTTGCCCATCGGGGACAACGCCGAGGGGACCTGGCTGGTCCCGCTCGAGCCGGGCGATGTGCTGCCGGTACTGGGAGAGTCAGCTCCTGCACTCTGGCGCGCCGCGCGCGCCGCCGTCGGCTCGTGGGCCTGGTCGGAGATGATCCTCGTGGCTGAGGATCCAGAGGACGCCGCCCTCCGGGCGGAGGCCGCGGCCGATCCGTTCCTCGCTCGGCGCGTCCTGTTTTGCGGAGATCCGGCTTCGCTCCCCCCCGGCCTCGCTGCGCGCTGTGCCGTGGTGACGATGGACCCTGTGGCCGCCAGTGACCTGACCGTTCTGGTCGATCGCCAGGCCGCCACGATGCACCCGATGGGCCAGGTGCTCCGTCCGCACCTCCAGTCGGTGGAAACCGCCGAACAGATAGCAGAACTGATGGCGCAGCCGGCGGAGGAGGATCGCGCCCCGGTGATCCCGGTCGTCCATCAGGATTGGGATGACGCGGAGGGCGTAGGAGTGGCATTGGCGCCCGGCGTGGTCGAAGTGCGCCTCTTGACCATGACCCCCCGACTGGAAGGACTACAGCATGATCTCCCACCCAATCGGGCCCGCCGGGCGGTCGAGCTCGTGGCCTATCTGGCCCTGCACCAGCCCGACGTGATCACTAGCGATCGACTGCGCACGCGTGTGCTCGGGTCCTCCGACGCCGACGCGGCCTCGAAGACGCTGTTCAACATCGCGTACGCCGCCCGGCGGGCCATGGGAGTCGATGAGGACGGCGCTCCTCTCTTTCCCGCGGGGACGCGTCACGGTCTGTACCAACTCTCGCCCCAGGTCACCGTCGACGTGCAGCGCGCCGTCGCATTGGCCACCGCGGCCAAGGCACAGACGGACCCGGCGGCAGCCATCGCCTACTTCCGAGCAGCGTTGTCGCTGGTGGAAGGTGAGCCGCTGGCGAACGCACTCTCGGGCTATGCCTGGTGGGAGGCGGAGGGTCACGGCGGGCGCGTGGCTGCCGTGCTCGTCGACGCTGCCTGCGTCATGGCCGCGCTCGCCTGCGACAGCGGACGCTTCGATCTGGCCCGCTGGGGACTCGAGCAAGCGCGGATCGTCGAGCCTTACAGCGAGACACTCTCCCGGTCCGCCATGCAGCTGGCTGCCGCAGAAGGCGACGCCGATCGCCTCCGACTCGAGTGGCGGGAGTGCCAACGCCTGGTCGACGCGCTCGACCCGGGCGGTTCTCCGTCGGCCCGCACGGAGTCGCTTTACGGCGAACTGTCGCGTCGTGTTCTCGTCGGTGCCGCGCCGCCCAGACGCGACGAGCGGGACAGCAGCGACTAAACGCCCGCCGCGTCTTCGAAGCGCTGGACGACTTCTTCGAGGCGCGCCACCCGGCTGCCCTTCACCAGGGCGGCGTCGCCGGGGTGCAGCGTGCGGAGAAGCGCCACGGCGTCGTCGGAGTCGGCGACCTGGGACGCGCCGTAGAGGTCGGTCTGAAAACCCACGACATCGATCCCCAGTTCTTCAGCCAACTGGGCGGCCCGCAGGTGCTCGGGCACAGTCTCAGACCCCAGCTCCGCCATCAGCCCGAGTAGCGCCAGCTTCCGCCCGGACGGCAACGTTGCCATCGACCGCAACGCCGCCTCCATGGAGGCCGGGTTGGCGTTGTAGCAGTCGACCACCAGAACGGGCCCGTCGGGAACTCGCCGGACCTCCATACGCAATGGCGACCCGCTGGCGGTGGAGAGCGCGGCGATGACACCGTCGATCGGCACACCGCACCACAGCGCCGCCGCCGCGGCCGCCAGCGCGTTCGGCACCTGCTGCACTCCGTGCAGCCCCAGACGGACCTCGCCGGGACCCCAGGGCGTCGACAGGTGAAAGCGAGGTCGGAGGTCCTCGTCGAGGACGACCGCCTCCGCGCGCACCTCAGCATCGCCCAAGCCGTAGCTGAGGACCGGACAGGGGCTGACCGAGGCCATCCGCGCCACCAGCGGGTCATCGAAGTTCAAGACGGCCACGCCGGTGGGAGGCAACGACGCGACGAGCTCGCTCTTAGCGCGGGCCACACCTTCGAGATCACCGAAGAACTCCACATGCGCCATGGCAACGCTCGTCACGATGCCAACATCAGGTCGACCGACGTCGGTCAAGCGTGTGATGTGGCCCGCACCGCGCGCGCCCATCTCGAGGACGACCCACTCGACATCGTCGGGCGCATTGACAAGGGTCAGCGGCAGCCCGAGCTCATTGTTGAAGGAGCGCTCGCTGGCCGCCACCACGTAATTCGACGCGAGACAGCTGCGGAGCAGGTCCTTGGTCGTCGTCTTGCCGACCGAGCCAGTGATGCCGATGACACCACCTTCCATGCGCTCGCGTGCGACCACACCGAGTCCGAGCAGCGACATGGCGGTGTCAGCCACGACGATCGCCGTGCCCCCGACGGGCTCCCGCGCGGTGAGGTAGGCGGGCGCTCCCCTCTCGAGCGCCGCGCCGATGAACGTGTGCCCGTCGCGTTCGGCGACGATCGGAACGTAGAGCTGTCCGGGCAGCACCGTCCTGGTGTCGATGCTCGCTCCCGCGACGGTCACGTCCGGTCCGACCTGTGCGCCACCGAGCCGGGCTGCGAGTTCAGAAGAGAGGAATCGCACGCATCACGCTCGCGGCTGATTGTATAGCCTCGGTCGATGCCTGATCCGGGAGTGCTGGCGGTCGCCTACGGGGGCCCGTCGGCCGAGCACGAGGTGTCGTGCGTCTCGGCCCGTCGCATCGTCGCCACCGCGCTCCAGGGTGGGTTCACCGTGAGGGTCATCGGACTGACGCACGACAAACAGTGGGTGGATGCCAATCAGGTCCTTCGGGACGTGCACGACATGGCCGCGCTGCCCTCGCCGGACGACCTGTTGCGCCAAGATCCCTCCGTGGCGCTTGTCGACCTCGGCGCCGGCTTGCCGGCGGGCGCGGTCGTCTTTCCCGCGCTCCACGGCCCATTCGGAGAGGACGGTGTGTTGCAGGGGCACCTCGAAGCACTGGGCGTGCCCTACGTCGGTGCCGGCGTGCTCGCCTCCGCCATCTGCATGGACAAAGGTGTCGCCAAGTCCGTCCTGCGCGACAACGGGCTTCCGGTCGCGGCCTGGCGCCTGGTGGCTCGATCCTCCTGGTCGGTCGAGGTGATGGAAGAGGCGCTCGAGTCGTTGGGGCTGCCCCTCTTCGTAAAACCCGCCAACCTCGGCTCCTCCATCGGCGTCGTCAAGGCGTCCGACGCCGCCGCGCTCGGAGACGCGGTGCTGTCAGCCTTCGAGTTCGACGACCACGTGATCCTGGAGGAGTTCGTCGACGGGCGCGAGCTCGAGCTCGCGCTCCTGGGCAACGAGGACGTACGGGTGTCCCGGGCGGGAGAGATCATCGCCAGCCGGGAGTTCTACGACTACGAGGACAAGTACGTGCTCGGGCTGGCCGAGACCGTCGCGCCCACCGATCTGAAGGACAGCCAGCTCGAGTCGGCACAGCAATTGGTGACGGCGGCCTACCGGGCCCTGCGCGTGGAGGGCCTGGCGCGCATCGACGTCTTCCTGCGCGCCGACGACGAGATCGTGATCAACGAGGTGAACACCATGCCCGGCTTCACCCCCATATCCATGTTCCCGATGCTCTGGGAGGCCGAGGGCGTTCCCTTCGACGCCGTCCTCGAGGAACTGGTGCTCCTGGCGCGGGCCCGGGACGCGCGTCGACGTTCGTTGCGTACACACCGGGTGCTCTGAGCCGCCGCCGGGGAGTGGCCGGACCAGGGCGGCCGGCCCCGACGACCACCACCTGGACCACCCGGAGCACATGGCGCCAACGGTCCTGGTCGGCCTCGGGCCGTTCGGTCAGATGGGGCGCGGTACAGCCCGGTCGGCCACGATAGGCGCAGGTTCGATGGGTGCCGCGCGCACCCTTCCAGTACCGTGCGGAGTGTGGTGATGACGTTCGAGGGCTTGGAGACCGACACCTGGGACACCCTCCCGGGTGCCAACCGGCTCACGGTGACCCAGCGTGAGGCCATCGAGTCGGACCAGCCGCTGCTGTGCGTCGTCGCCGGGGCCGGGGCCGGGAAGACGAGGGTGCTGACGCTGCGCGTGGCCCGGCGGGTGCGTGACGGGTCCATCGAGCCCGACCGCACGCTGGTCACCACGTTCAGCCGCAAGGCAGCGGAGGAGCTGCGGACCCGCCTCTACTCACTGGGCGTCTCGGGAGTGAAGGCCGGCACCTTCCACCGCACCGCACTCGGGCTCCTGCGTGAGCACCGGGAGCTACGAGGCCGGCCGCTCCCCCAGCTCCTGCCCGACCGACGGCGCCTGTTGGCCGAAGTCACGACGGGCGACGCCCGGCGCACTCGCGCCCTCGACGGCGAAATCGGCTGGGCCAAGGCGCGCCTCGTCTCGCCCGAGCAGTACGAGCCCGAGGCCCGGCGGCACCGCCGCCGCAGCGGCCTGAGCGCGGAGCAGGTGGCCGACGCGTTCACCCGCTACGAGGTCGAACGCACCCGCCGGCGGCTGCTCGACTTCGACGACCTCATCGTCTCGTGCGCCGACGCACTGGCGGGCGACAGCGAATTCGCCGACTCCATCCGCTGGCGCACCCGCCATTTGTTCGTCGACGAGATGCAGGACGTCAACCCGGCCCAGTTCCGGCTGTTGACGGCCATGCTGGCCGACGAGCCCGACCTCTTCGTGGTGGGCGACCCCAACCAATCGGTTTACGGATTCAATGGCGCCGACCCGACGCTGCTCAATCGGCTGCCGGAGATCCTCCACGGTACCGCCGTCATCCGCCTGGACGAGAACCACCGCTGCACGCCACAGGTGGTGGCGGTGGCGACCGCAGTCCTGAACGACGGGGGTACGTCCGGCCCGGCGGCCGAGGTGGCCCTGCCGCGGACGACGCGAGTGGACGGACCCGTTCCCAAAATCGTGTCGCACGCCAGCGACGAGGACGAAGCGACGTGGGTGGCGGGCCAGGTGAAGATGTCGCGCACCCCGGGACGGCAGTGGTCCAGCATCGCCGTGCTGACCCGCACCAACGCACAACTGGCCACGGTGCAGGCGACCCTCGACAAGGCGCGGGTACCGAACCTCATCGCCGGAGCCGACCTCGGGCCGGCGTCGGACCTGCGGGGCGACGGCGAGCGCCGTCGTTTCGACGGGGACGGTGACGAATGGCGGCGCGACGACAACCCGAGTGACCGCGACCGCGTCGTGCTGACCACCTTCCACCGCGCCAAGGGCCTGCAGTGGCCTACCGTGATCGTGCTGGGGCTCGGGGCCGGCCTCATGCCGATCGCCTCGGCGCTGACTCCCGCCGCCATCGAGGAGGAGCGGCGTCTCCTCTACGTCGCGCTGACCCGATCCGAAGAGGAGCTGTGGTGCAGCTGGTTCGAGGACACCAGATCAGGCTCCAGAGCGGCGGCACGCGGCCCGAGCCCGTGGTTGGAGGCGATTCAGCGGACCATCACCGAGCTCGAGAAGGACGCGGCACCGACGGCGGCGACGGAGGTCTCGCGACGCGTCGCCGAGCTACGACGCCGGCTAGCCGAGGGCGCCGACGACCACTGAGGCCCGGTAAGGTCGGTCCGCCCGTTCGATCCGAGGTGGTGGTGGCGCGTCGCATGTCGGAGCTCCTGGAACAGCTGCGCAAGGCGGTTGGCGAGAGCAACGTCCTCGCGGGCGGATCCGTGCACGCCGACTACACCCACGACGAGGCACTCACGACTGTGCCGGTTGTTCCGCTGGCCGTCGTGCTGCCCGGCTCCACGGGCGAGGTGTCCGAAGTCCTGCGGCTGGCGAGCGAACATGGCGTTCCGGTCGTCGCCCGGGGAAGCGGCACCGGCCTTTCAGGTGCCGCCGTGCCGGTGGCGGACGGCATCCTGCTCGCCTTCGACCGCATGAAGCGGATCCTGGAGGTCGACATCCAGAACCAGGTCGCCGTGGTGGAGCCGGGGGTGACGCTCGAGCAGCTCAACGGCGAGCTCGCCCCCCTGGGCCTCATCTACCCCGTCTCGCCCGGCGAGCAGAGCGGGTCGCTCGGAGGGAACGTGGCGACTAATGCGGGCGGCATGCGCGCGGTGCGCTATGGGGTGACGCGCCATCACGTGCTCGGGCTCGAGGCGGTGCTGGCCGACGGCACCGTCCTGAGGACGGGCGGGAAGTTCGTCAAGTCCTCAAGCGGCTACGACCTCACGCAGCTTCTCATCGGCTCCGAAGGGACGTTGGCCATCACCACCGAGGTGATCGTCAAGCTCCAGCCCCGCTTCACGGCGACGTCCACGGTCCTGGCCCCTTTCGCCACCCTCTCGGAGGTGGCCCACGCGGTCCCGCACATCGTGCAGAGCGGCATCAACCCGTCGATCCTCGAGTACGTCGACATCCTCGTCATGGGAGGCATCACCCAGGCTGCCGGGCTCGATCTCGGCGTCCCCGAAGAGATCAAGGCTCGCACCCTGGCGTACCTCATCGTGGTTCTGGAGGGGATGGACGCCGACCGGGTGGACGAGGACGTGGAGCAGCTGGCTGGGTTGTTGGCCGAGCTCGGAGCGCTCGATGTCTACGTGCTGCCGCCGACGTCGGGGGCGCAGCTCATCGCCGCCCGGGAACGTGCGTTCTTCGTCGGCAAGGCGGCCGGGTGTGATGACCTCATCGACGCCGTGATCCCGCGGGCGAACATCCCCGACTACCTGGCCCGGGTGGCCGTGCTGGCGGAGGAACAGGGTGTGTTCATCTCGGGGTGCGGTCACATCGGCGACGGCAACGTCCATATCACGGTCTTCCAGCCCGACGACGAGCAGCGGCATGCCTTCATGGAAGCAAGCTTCGAGCTGGCCCTTGCCGTCGGGGGTGCGATCTCGGGCGAACACGGGATCGGGACGGCGAAATTACCCTATTTCCTCGAGCTGGAGGATCCCGTGTCATTGGAGCTCATGCGTTCCATCAAGCAGGCCTTCGACCCCGGCGGGATCCTCGGACCCGACCGGCTGCTCGGCGTGGCGCGAACGCAGACGCAGTCGCAGACGCAGTCGGGGGTGCCCTCGTGAACGGCGCCCGCGCCCTCCTCTCGACACTGGTCGACTCCGGCGTCGACGTCTGCTTCGCCAACCCAGGCACCTCCGAGATGCACTTCGTGGCCGCGCTCGACGACGTGCCGGACATGCGCGGCATCCTGTGCCTGTTCGAGGGGGTCGTCACCGGTGCGGCCGACGGGTACGGGCGCGTGGCCGGAAGACCGGCAGCCACGTTGCTGCATCTCGGACCGGGCCTCGGCAACGGGCTGGCCAACCTGCACAACGCCCGGAGGGCCCGGACGCCGATCGTCAACATCGTGGGCGACCATGCCACCTACCACGCCCGCTATGACGCGCCCCTGCAGTCGGACATCGCGTCCATCGCCGGCATCGTGTCCGGGTGGTACCGCTCGACGGCACGCGCCGACGACGTGGCCGCCGACGGGGCCGATGCAGTGGCGGCGGCGCTCGGGCCCCCGCGCTGCGTGGCCACCCTGGTCCTCCCGGCGGATGCCTCCTGGTCGGAGTCCGGGACAGGCCCCTGCCCGCCGCGGCCGGTGGGGCGGCCCACCGTGGTGCCGTCGGACACCATCACCGAGGTGGCGAAGGCGCTGCGGAGCGGTGAGCGCTGCGCGCTGCTGCTCGGTGGGCGTGCGCTGCGCGCCGACGGGCTGCGCGCGGCAAGCCGCGTGGCCGTGACGTCGAGCGCCCTGCTGCTAGGCGAGACTTTCCCGGCCAACCTCGAGCGCGGCGCGGGCATCCCGGCGGTGGACCGCCTGGCCTACCTGGCCGAGATGGCGCAGGCCCAGCTCGAAGGGGTCCGGCACCTCGTCCTGGTGGACGCCAAATCCCCCGTGTCGTTCTTCGCCTATCCGGGCAAGGCCGGCGACCTGGTGCCGCCGGGCTGCACCGTCCACACGCTGGCCCGGCCCGGTGAGGACGCCCCCGGCGCCCTGGAGACTCTCGCCGAGGCGCTGGGTGCGCCAGACGACGGCGGAGTGCCCGCGCCGGCGATGCGGCCCGATCGTCCCTCGGGCGCGGTCACCGCCGAGACGCTGGCCGCTGCGGTGGGCGCCACCCTGCCCGAGGGCGCCATCGTGGTCGACGAGGGCAACACGTCTGGACTCTTCGTCCCGGCCGCCACGGCGGGAGCGCCGCGCCACGACTGGCTGACGCTGACGGGGGGCGCCATCGGTATTGGGTTGCCGATGGCCACGGGGGCTGCAGTGGCGGCCCCGGAGCGGCCGGTCCTGTGCCTGCAGGCCGACGGCAGCGCCATGTACACGCTCCAGGCGTTGTGGACGCAGGCGCGCGAGGGCCTGAACGTGACGACCCTGCTGCTCTCCAATCGGAGTTACGCCATTTTGAACATGGAGCTCCACCGGGTCGGTGCCGACGCCGGCGGACCCCTCGCCCGCCGCCTGCTTGACCTCACCGATCCCGATCTCGACTTCTGCGAGCTGGCCCGGGGCATGGGCGTGCCGGCACGGCGGGTCGAGAACGCCGAGGACTTGACGGCAGCACTGGCAGCGGGCTTCGCCGGGGCCGGCCCGAACCTCGTCGAGGTCGTGCTCTGATCCGATAGTGACGCGTTCGTGACCGCCGGCCGTCAACGGCCGGACAACCGTCCAATGCGCAGACAACAAACGGGCCTCACACCTCCCAATAGGTTCCAACGGCTCTATAGCGCCCAAAAACGGGCTGTCACGATGCAGTCGGAAGAGGGCGTGCGCGACAGGCACCCCGGGGACGGTCTTTGCCGAGGAGGCGCACATGCAGATGGAGACGGAAAGTCATCCATTTTCCGATCCGCGCAACATGGACGGCGCCCTCGCCCGGATGCGGCGAGACCTTCTCGACACCCCTGTGTTGGACCTCGAGCAGGATGACGCAGCCGACCAGGTCGACGAGCCCGACCTCATCGACTACGCCTCGGTGGAGTTCGAAGTCGAGCGGATGCGCAAGCGGTTGGCCGTCTGGGAGATTTTCATGGCGTATATGCGCGACGGTGCCCGGAACTGGTCCCAGGTGCAGCAGTCACTCACCCAGGAGGACTTCGACAAGATCATGGCCATCTGCGACGGCGTCCCATTGCGCGATCTTCTGCTCGACATCCGGTAGGGCTGTTCAAAGGCGAGATTCCAAGGACATCTTTCTCACGCTTGACCGAGCAGCGACGGCTGCTCTTGGCGACGGCCAAGCGTGTCGGGAGAAGGATGGCGAGGGTTGTGTGCGTGACCTGGCGACGACGGTTGCTCTTGGCGAAGGCCACGCACGACCGCTTCATCCGGCCGATCGCTCAGGACGCGGCGAAGTCCACCACGACGGGGGCGTGATCGGAGGGTTTGTGCCCCTTGCGAGCGTCACGATCCCGAAAGGCCCCCGTCGCCCGTTGGACGAGGTCGTCGCTCACCAGCACGAGGTCGATGCGCAATCCACGGCCCTCGTGGAAGTCCCCGGCCCGGTAGTCCCACCACGTGAAGGTGCCGGGGTCGTTGAAGCGGCGGAACACGTCGTCGAGACCCCACCCTTCGACCGAACGGAGTGCGGCCCGCTCGGGCTCGCTGACGTGCGTCGCACCCACGAAGGCGGCGGGGTCCCACACGTCGCCGTCGTCGGGCGCCACGTTGAAGTCACCGCACACGGCGACCGACGAGCCCGGAGGGCAGTTCTGGTCCAGCATGGAGCGGAGGCGAGCCAACCACGCCAGCTTGACCTCGTACATCTCGTTGTCCAGGGCGCGCCCGTTGGGGACGTAGACGGAGAAGACACGCGTTCCCGCGCACTCGGCCGACACGATGCGCCGGCCGTGGTCGTCGTCCGAGGTGCCGAAGCCACGGGTAACTGCGTCGAGACCGACCCTGCTCACGATGGCCACGCCGTTCCAGCGACCGTCGCCGTAGTGCGCTGACTCGTAGCCCAGCTCGGCGAACGCCTCTTCGGGAAATTTGTAGTCCGCCTGCTTGGTCTCCTGCATGCAGAGCACGTCGGGCTGCTGCTGCTCGATCCATTCGGTCACCCGCGGCAGACGGACCGTCAAGGAGTTCACATTCCAGGTGGCCAGACGCATCAGTTCGCTCCCCCATCGACGATAACGAACAAGAGGTCGGCCTCGCAGGCAGTCTGTCCACCTACCGAGGCCCGCCCGTGCCCCTTCCCGGCCCGGGCCGACAGCCGGTCCATGGTCACCCGCAGCTCGAGGGTTTCACCCGGGACGACCTGGCGGCGGAAGCGCGCCCGCTCGATCCCGCCGAAGAGGGGCAGCTTGCCGGCATAACGCGGGTCGAGCAGCACCGCGATGCCCCCGAGCTGTGCCATCGACTCGACCATCAGCACTCCGGGGAGGGTCGGACGCCCCGGGAAATGGCCGGCGAAGAAAGCCTCGTCCTCCGACAATTCCCACGTTCCCTCTGCGGAGACGCCCGGTTCGACGGCGGTCAGCTCGGTGACGAAGAGAAAAGGCGCCCGATGGGGCAGGACGTCGGCGGGTCGCGGCAACGGCGTCATGGGAGTGGAGCGGTCACCCTCATCGTGCACGCGCTTTGGCGGCCTTCTTGGCCGGTGCCTTCTTCGCTGGTGTCTTCTTCGCTGGTGCTTTCTTGGCCTTGGCCGCCTTCTTGGCCGCGGCCTTCTTGGGCGCCTTCTTGGCCGCCGCCACCGCCTTCTTCGTGGCCTTCTTCGCCGGCGCCGAGGCCTTCTTCGCCGCGGCCTTCTTGGTCGACCGCGCTGCCTTCGTGGACGATGCCTTCGTGGACGATGCCTTCTTGGGCGACTGTGCGACCTTCTTGGCGGCCGTGTGCTTCTGGGCTGCCGTCTCGGTCGGGGGGATCGCCAGCTCGCTCTGCGGAATCGCCAACTCGGCCACCCGGCGCGGCGGATCGAGCCCGGCCAGCACGAACGAGCGCACCTCGCCCTTCTTCAGGACCTGCCGGGCCTTGGTCGGAGGCGGCGTGCCCATCGCGGTCAGCGGGATGTAGCAGTGCAGCTCCCCGCCCGCCGGCAGCTGGACGTCCACCATCGCCCCGTGAGACGTGAACGACACCACCTCACCTTGAATGGTGCTGCCCACGGGGAAGGCCGCGACGAAATTGATGAAGGTCAGCGGCTCGTTCACCGCTGGGGGCGGCACCGGCCGCTGTTTGTGCTGCCGCCCACCGCCCTGGCCCGATGCTGCCTCGGACCTCGCCTTGGCCTGAGAGCCGGAGCGGTCGAGCGTGTCGGCGGCTCGCGAGGGGGCGTCCTTTTTCGCTCTCGCCTTCTTCTCGGGCGCCGCCTTCTTGGCCGCGGCGTGCTTCTTGGTGGCGCCGCGGGACTTCTGAGGCTTCGGCGGATGCAGTGCTTCCTCGACCGCCTCGTCGATGGCGCTCGAGAACACCGGGTTCACCTTGGCCCGGCCCGGCGGCGGCGCGGCGGGGGTGATCGGCCAGGAGGTGTCGACCGGCGGCGACGGCGTCGCAGACGTGCGTGCGCGCTTCCGGGTCTTGGACGCCTTCTTCGCCGCCTTGGCCAGCTCGGCCGCTTTGGCCGGAGCCGATTCGGGGTCCTTCTTGGCCTTGGCCTCGGCGGTCGCGGCCCTGCTCTTGGGCCCCCGGATCGGCAGGCGTGGCGTGAAGATCCAGCCCACCCCCGGCACCGGCTTGCCACCGATCAGCCGTCCATCGTCGAAGAGCCAGGGATGCTCCCCGTGGAACTCCTGGAAGGAGTCATTGGAGAGGACGGTGGCGCCGGTGCGCTCGGCGATGCGCAGCACGAAGGCATCCCCGCGGCCGATAGCGCCGGCCGGCGGTGAGATGACCTCGCCGTTGAGCATGGCCTCGCGCACCTCGTCGCGCTCGGCGTCCCCCACGCGGTGCTCGAAGGTGGCGTCGACCACGACGATGATGCTCGCGTCAGGGTCCTCGGCGGCGTACGCGCGCACCGCCTCGTCGAGTTGCTGGAGGCTGGGGAACGTTCGTCCTTCGGTGGCCAGGTTCGACCCGTCCACCACGACGTGGTGTGTGTCAGCCAATGGCACGTCGCAACAGATCGGCCTGCTCCAACTGGTGCAGGGCGGCGCTGCCGATGGCGGGGCTCGACGATTCGGGCCGACTCACGTGGCGCAGCCGCAGCCGCTCCGGCAGGCAGGCGTGGAGGCGGGCATGTACGAAGGACCAGGCTCCCATGTTCTCGGGCTCCTCCTGCAACCACACCACTTCGGATGCCGCGCCGTAGCGTTCGAAGACAGCGGTCAGGAGCGCCAGTGGCCAGGGGTAGAGCTGGTCGACCCGCACGATCGCCACACCGGCCGCCTCCTGCGGCTCGAGCTCGACCCGGCGCTGTGAGGCCTCGTGGGCGATCTTCCCGCTGCACAGCACGATGCGGTGGACCGCCGAGGTATCCACGATGGACGCGTCGTCGATCACGTGCTGGAAGGAGCCCGACTCCAACTCGTCGAAGGTCGAGCGCGACGCGTGGGCCCGCAGCATCGACTTGGGCGTCACCACGACCAGGGGCCGTTTCGGACTCGAGAGCGCCTGTGAGCGCAGCAGGTGGAAGTACTGCGCCGACGTCGAGGGGACCGTCACCCGCAGGTTGCCGCGGGCCGACAGCGACAGGAACCGCTCGAAGCGCGCCGACGAGTGTTCGGGGCCCTGCCCCTCGTAGCCATGGGGCAGCAACAGGACGAGCCCGGAGAACTGCCCCCACTTGACCTCGGCCGCAACCATGAAGTTGTCGATGATGATCTGGGCACCGTTGGCGAAGTCGCCGAATTGCGCTTCCCAGGCGACCAGCGCCTCGGGCGCCTCGACGGAATAGCCGTACTCGAAACCGACGGCGGCGTACTCGGAGAGGAGGGAGTCGCGCACCGTGAAGTTGCCCATCTGCCCCGTCGGCACCAACCCGTTCGCCCCGATGCGGTGCAGGCCGTCACGGATGTGCGCCAGGGGGACGTACTCCTCACCGTTGGAGTAGTCGACCAGCACCGAGTGGCGATGGCTGAAGGTGCCCCGCCGGGTGTCCTGACCGGTCAGACGCACGTTGACGCCCTCGTACATGAGCGAGCCGATCGCCAACGCTTCGGCCAGGGCCCAGTCGACCTGGCCGCTCGCCACGAGCTCGTCGCGCTGGACGAACTGACGCTCGAGCTTGGGGTGGATCGTGAAGCCGTCGGGGACGGTGCGTACGACGGAGGACAGGGCGCGCAGCACGTCGGGCGCAACTCCCGTCTGGGGGGATGGCGTATCGCCCGAGAGCGGCTCGGGCACGGGCAGCTCGGTCGGCGCCAGGGACGGCTCGCCCCGCACCTCGTCGAGGACGACCTGCAGGCTGGCGTTGAAGTCGTCGAGCGCGGACTCGGCCTCTTCGAGCGTGATGTCGCCCCGGCGCACCAGGGACTCCGTGTAGAGCTTGCGCACCGAGCGCTTCGCCTCGATCCGCTGGTACATGAGCGGCTGTGTGTAACTGGGGTCGTCCCCCTCGTTGTGGCCGTGCTTGCGGTAGCAGACGAGGTCGATGACCACGTCCTTGTGAAAGGTCTGGCGGAACACGAAGGCAAGGCGGGCCGCACGCACGCACGCCTCGGGGTCGTCGCCGTTCACGTGGAAGATCGGGGCCTGGACCATTTTCGCCACGTCGGTCGGGTACACCGAGGTGCGGGCCGATGCCGGTGCCGTCGTGAAACCGAGTTGATTGTTGATGACCACGTGCACGGTGCCGCCCGTCCGGTAGCCGGAGAGCCCGGAGAGGTTGAGCGTCTCGGCCACCACGCCCTGACCCGCGAAGGCGGCGTCGCCGTGGATGAGGACGGACATGCACGGGAACCCGTCCAGGCCATCGGAGGCCGCCGCGGGCGTGCCATCGGTGGGTGGGGAGATCCTGTCCTGCTTGGCCCGCGTCATGCCCTCGACGACCGGGTCCACCGCTTCGAGGTGCGACGGGTTGGAGGCCAGGGTGATGGGCAGCTCCTCGCCGGCGCTGGCGTGGAACACACCACGGGCGCCCTTGTGGTATTTCACGTCGCCCGAGCCCTGGACCGACTCGGGATCGAGGTTGCCCTCGAACTCCTCGAAGATCTCCTTGTAGGACTTGCCCACGATGTTGGCCAACACGTTGAGACGGCCCCGATGGGCCATGCCCATGACGACCTCGGCCACCCCCGAACCGGCGGCGGCGTCGAGCAGCGCGTCCAGCAAGACGATGGTCGACTCCGCACCTTCCAGGCCGAACCGCTTCTGCCCGACGTAGCGGGTGTGGAGAAAGCGCTCGAAGACCTCGGCGGCGTTGAGCCTGCCGAGGATGTGCCGTTGCTCCTCCAGGTTGAGGCTCGTGGGCTGGCCCTCGACGTGTTGCTGGATCCAGCGCTTCTGCTCGGGGTCCTGAATGTGCATGTACTCGATGGCGAGTGTCCGGCAGTAGGCGTCGCGGAGCACGTGGAGGATCTCGTCCAGCGTGGCGACGTCGCGGCCGGCCAGGCCGTCGGCCACGAACTGGCGCGGCAGGTCCCAGATGGTGAGCCCGTAGGTCAGCGGGTCCAGCTCGGGATGGATGTGCGGGGGTTCCGCGTCCAGCGGGTCGAGGTGGGCGATGAGGTGGCCCCGCACCCGGTACATGTTGATGAGCGTCTGCACGTGCACCTGTTTCACGAGGCGCTGGTGCTCGCCCTCCTCGCTGCCGGCACCGGCATTGCTGTCGACCTGCCAGCGCACGGGCTCGTACGGCACGCCCATGGACTCGAACAGCGCGTCGTAGAACCCGTCGGAACCCATGATGAGTTCGGCCACGCGGGCCAGGAACAGGCCGGATTCGGCGCCCTGAATGATGCGATGGTCGTAGGTGGAGGTGAGCGTGACGACCTTGCCGAGACCCAGCTGGGCCAGCACGCGAGGGTCCGCCGCCTCGAAGCCGGAGGGATAGCCGAGCGCCCCGACGCCGATGATGGCGCCTTGGCCCGGCATCAGACGCGGCACGGACTGCACCGTGCCCAACGTCCCCGGGTTGGTCAGCGAGACTGTCGTCCCGGCGAAATCGTCCGGGCCGATCTTGTTCGTGTGGATTTTGCGGATCAGGTCTTCATAAGCCAGGACGAAGGAGCGGAAGTCGAGCGTGTCGGCGTCCTTGATGCACGGCACGAGCAGCGTGCGCGTCCCGTCCTTCTTCTCCTGGTCGACGGCGAGGCCCAGCCCTACGTGCTTGTGATGGATCACGCCCGGCTTGCCCGTGCCGCCGCCATCGGGCACGAAGGCTGCGTTGAGGGCGGGCACGTCGTGCAGGGCGCGGACGACCGCGTAGCCGATGATGTGCGTGAAGCTGACCTTCGCTCCCGTGGTCCGGGCCAGCTGGTTGTTCAGGATCAGGCGGTTGACCTCGAGCAGCCGAGCCGGCACTGTCCGCACGCTGGTCGCCGTGGGCACGGTCAGGCTGGCTTCCATGTTGGCCACGATCCGCGAGGCCGCACCGCGCAGAGGTGTGGCCTCCTCGTTCCCCGCCGGCACAGCCCGGGCGGCGGCCGGGGCTGTGGCCGCCGGGACGGCGGCCCCGGACTCCGGCACCGTCGCGATGGGCGGCGCCAGGGCCGGTGTCTGGGGTTGCGGAGCGGGGACCGGAGCGGGCCGGTAGTCGGCGAAGAACTCCCGCCAGCTCTCGCTGACCGAGTCGGGATCGGCCAAGAAGCGGTCGTACATGTCGTCGACCAGCCAGGCATTGGGGCCGAACGAGCCTCCCGCGCCACCGAACTGGGTCATGGTTCAACCCTACCGGCGGAGGTCGGGTCTCATGGGCAGTCCAGGTAGCGTCTGCCCTGCCCATGACCTATCCGCCCGCACTTCATCTAACGGCGCGGCCGGCCTCCGCATCTGGCGCTGCCACGGTGATCTTCGTCCACGGATCGCTCGACCGGGGGGACAGCTTCCGGCTGGCGATGCGCCGGCTGCCCGAGTTGGCCACGCTGACCTACGACCGCCGGGGCTACCAGGGCTCCCGGGATGGTGGTGTCGTGGGCCTCGGCGGCCACGTGGAGGATCTCCTCGCCATTGCGGACACGGTGCGCGCCGGGGGCGGGGGCGGCGGCGATGGCAGCGGGGGCGGCGGCGATGGCAGCGGGGGCGGTGGCGGCGGCGGTCCGGTGGTGGCCATCGGGCACAGTCTGGGGGGCGACGTCGTGATCGGAGCGGCGCTGGCCTCGCCGGAGGCTTTCGACGCCATCGGGGCCTTCGAGCCGCCCATGCCGTGGCTGGGCTTCCGCCGCCGGGGCGGAACCCCCTGGCCGGGCTTGGCCGACGATCCGGGGGAGGAAGCGGAGCGCTTCTTCAAGCGGATGGTGAGCGAAGGGGCCTGGGACCGCCTGACCGAGCGGCGGCGTGCGGAGCGGCGGGCCGACGGCCCCGCCTTGGTGGCCGACCTGCGCAGCTTGCGGGTCGAAGGTCCCCCCTTCGACGTCACCGCGTTGGCGGTGCCGTCGGTCTTCGGCCGCGGCGGCCCGGCGTCGGGACCTCACCATCGCCGCACGGTCGAATGGCTGGGCGCCAACGTCCCCGGTGCCGCCGTCTACGAGATCGCCAACGCGCAGCATGGTGCGCATCTGTCGCATCCAGACCACTTCGCCGCCATGACACGCCTCGTGGTGGAGAAGGCCGGGGGCGGAACGCCGGCCGGCTGATCGGGCGGGATCAGGTCGGGATCAGGCGGACGAGAAGGGCGGCAGCCCGCCGTCGCTCACGGCGTCCTGCGTGGAGTGGTGCGGGTGCTTCAACCGCCGCGACAGCATCTCGTCGTACTCGACACCCTTGCCTTCGCTCTTCATACCCGTGATCAACGGCGAGTTGGACAGGAACACGGCGCCCATGAACATCACGAGGAGCGAGAGGGCCTCGAGTGGGCCGTAGGGGCCCGACGTACGGAGGGAGTCGCCGAAGAGGGCGATGCCCATGCAGATGCTGGCCAGCGGATCGACCAGCACCAGGGTCGACTGCGAGGCAGCCAGCGGCCCGGCGTGGAAGGCGTTCTGGGTCAGGAAGAGGCCGAGCAGGCCGAAGGCGATGAGGCCGTAGGTCTGCCAGTGCACGAACAAGGTCACCCAATTGGTGGCGGCGTAATCGCTCACCACCTTGATGAGGGCGGCCGTGAAGGCGTATGAGATAGCGGCCGAGGTGCCGAACATGGCGGCCTTCCACCAGCGCGGGCCCCAGCGGGTGGCGATCACGGTGAGGACGATGAGCACGCTGGCACACCCCCCGACGACGATCCAGCCCAGGTTGGTCGGCACCTGCTCCCCGCCTCCCGGGTCGGCGAAGAAGAGGAAGCCGGACAACCCGATGGCGATGGCGCCGGCGCCCACCCACTCGCGGATGGAGATGGAGAAGCGGAAGTACGTCCCGAGGATGAAGACGAGGAACAGCAGTTCCATGGTCAGGATGGGCTGGACCACCGAGAGCCGGCCGTTGTGCAAGGCGAAGGCCTGCAGCAGGAACGCGCAGATCATGAAACCGAAACCCAGCAGCCACACGCCCCGGCGGATGGCGTGCGCCATCAGACTCAGGCGCATGGTGGACTCCTCAGGGGCGTCTTCGACGCCCATGCGTTGGAACACGCTGGTCAGCGCGTTCGAGAGGGCCGCTGCTACGGCAAGGACATAGACCATCGCCTCCGCGTCAATTTAGTGGTCTCTGTCACGGATCACGCAGGAGGCTCTCAGCTGGCGCCCAGTTTCCATCTGACGCGTCGGTCGGGCGCATCGCGCAGGAATCATGTGCGAACGGCGGTTGGGCACCGGATCGAGACCTTCCCCGCCGGGTTACCGCATTAATTCTTGAAGTCATGCGCCAAACGAATGTGGCAATTGGGTTACATTTGGCCAGACTTTCCG
>Ga0302181_10000439_pt1 | contig 34205 bp, 36 predicted proteins | sample I_Palsa_E3_3_FD_198786 | JGI IMG/M metagenome (GOLD analysis project Ga0302181, IMG submission 198786) | Peat permafrost microbial communities from Stordalen Mire near Abisko, Sweden - I_Palsa_E3_3 | ecosystem: Environmental > Terrestrial > Soil > Palsa > Peat permafrost | place: Sweden...
GCCATGCCCCTGATCCCGATGGTCATCGAGCGCACCGCGCGCGGCGAGCGCGAGTTCGACATCTACTCGCGGCTGCTGAACGAGCGGATCATCTTCCTCGGCACGCCGATCGACGACCAGGTGGCGAACCTCGTCGTCGCCCAGCTGCTGCACCTTGAGTCCCAGGATCCGGAGAAGGACATCTCGATCTACATCAACTCGCCTGGGGGCTCGATCTACTCGGGCTTGGCGATCTACGACACGATGAACTTCGTCAAGCCGGACATCGCGACGATGGTCGTCGGTGTGGCGATGTCGATGGGCTCGCTGCTGCTGGCGGGGGGCACGAAGGGCAAGCGGGCGGCGCTCCCGAACAGCCGCATCCTGATCCACCAGCCATCGGCGGGCTTTGAAGGACAGTCGACCGACATCGAGATCCACGCGCGCGAGATCCTCAAGGTGCGCGAGCGGATCGACGAGATCTACGCCGAGCACACAGGGAAACCGAAGGAGGAGGTCCGCCGGGACATGGAGCGCGACCGCTTCTTCAACGCCGAGCAGGCGCTCGAGTACGGCTTGATCGACCGGGTGCTCGAGAGTCACTGACGAGTCGCCCGCTCGCCCCGGCGCAAGATGACCGCTCTCACGCCACTGGAGCGCTCGGCCCTGCTCCTGGTCGCCGTGCTGACCGCGCTGGCGGGCGTGGCCAACTATCAACCGTGGCCGGCGGTCCCGCGCTTCGCGGTCGCCACGCTCGCGCTGGCGGGCCTGGCGTGGGTCGTGTCGTTCGCGACCGAGCAGCTCGGCGAGCGCTTCGGACCGGGCGTGACGGGGATGCTGCAGTCGACGCTCGGCAACCTGCCGGAGCTGTTCGTCGTGATCTTCGCGCTCAAAAAGGGCGAGCTCGTCGTTGCCCAGACCGCGATCGTCGGCTCGATCCTCGCCAACGCGCTGCTCGTGCTCGGTCTGGTGATCGTGGTCGGCGCGCGCCGCTCGCAGGACGGGATCATGCGTTTCTCAAAGCGCCTGCCGCGCGACACGGCGACCCTGCTGCAGGTGACCGTCTTCATCATCGTGCTGCTTGGTCTCTCGCTCGCCTCGCACGACCCCGCGAGCCACCACGTGCAGGCGATCTCCGCGGTCGGGGCGGTATGTCTGCTGATCGTCTACCTCGCGTGGGTCGTCCCCTATCTGCGCTCCGACGTCGCGCCCGGGGACGAGCGGGTGCAGGCCGACTCAGGGATCGGGGTGCAGGCCGAAGCTAATCCCGCGCGCCTCGCGCGCGCGGGAGAGCAGCGGGGGCACCCCGCGGACGACGAGGCCCGTCCCGTCCCGCGTTTGGGCCTAGGCCTGACCCTCACGCTACTGATCGTCGCCGGCACCGCCTCGGTGTTCGTCTCGGACTGGTTCATCAACGGCCTGGAGCCGGCGATCTCGATCCTGCACATCTCCCAGGCGTTTGCGGGCCTCGTGATCGTCGCGATCGCCGGCAACGCTGCCGAGAACACCGCCGGGCTCGTGCTCGCCTACAAGGGTCGCTCGGATCTCGCGATCTCAGTCGTCAAAAACTCCGTCGCGCAGATCGCGGCGTTCCTGTTCCCGCTGCTCGTGCTCGTCTCTTTGCTGCTTGCGACCACGCTGACGTTCGCGCTTGCGCCCGTCTACATCGGCGCGCTCGCGCTGACCGCGCTCGCGCTGTGGCAGGTGACGGGAGACGGCGAGGCCGCCGAATTCGAGGGCTGGGCGCTGGTCGCGCTGTACGTGATCCTCGCGACGCTGACGCTGTACGAGTAGGCAGCGATCTCGGGCGCCGCGCGGGCGGTCAACCGGCGAGGTGGCCGCCACGTCGCGGTAGACTCGCAAGTCGTCGTAGGGGAACCGCGAAGGAAACGCGAGGGAGCCATGGGGTACATCGGGCAAGCACATCTGCGTAGCACTCCGCGGCCGCGGTATCTAACGCTTGTCGTACTCATCGGGGCCCTGGTCGCCTGTCTTTCGCTGGCCACTCGAGCACGCGCGGACGTCACCGTGAGCAACTGCGCAAAACTGCAGCCGATACTGAATGCAGCCGAAGAAGGCGAAGTCATCACGCTCGACGCTCTCTGCACAAAGAGCAACTCCGGTAAAGCTGAAGGCGTCTTCAGGCTGCCGTCCAACGTGGCCAATCTCACGATCGAAGGTCAGAGCGGCATGACGGCCGGCTTTGACGGTACGGGTGTCGAAGGCAGTGCACTGGAATCCAGGGGCAGCGGTCTGGTCCTGCGCAATCTCGTGGTCGAGAACTACTCGCTCGAACGCGAAGCCGCCGTCAGGCTCTACCCAAATGAAGGCGCTCTGCCGGAGATCGAATCCGATCGCTTTATCGACGACACCAACAGCACGCCCAGTTACTCCAGCGGCGGTGGAGCCCTCTACGTCTCCACGTTCAACAACACCTGCGCCTACACGGCTCCGCTGAGCATCATCGACTCCCTTTTCCAGGGCGATCGCATCGCGGACACCTCAACCGAAGAACACAACCGTGATTTGGGGGGCGCCGCGTATGCGGAAATACGCTGCAACTCGGCCTCGACGCCGATTGACTTCGCGACGCTCAATGGGAATACCTTTGACGAAGACGTGATCGGCACGCGGGCAGGCGGCGAAGCCTTCGGCGGGGCGCTGTACCTGGCCAACTCCTCCCACGCGGAAGTCAACGTTGCGGCCGAGCAGACGGACAACGTGTTCGAGAATGACTCGATCGCGTCGATCTCGCCGACCGGCGCCTACGGCGGTGGCGGTGAGTGGGCGCCGTCGCTCGAGCTCTCGAGCACAGACGATCGGTACACCGGCAATGGGCTGCCGGCTCCGCAGGGCGCGAGCGCCTCCAGCCAGGGCACTGGACTGGGGGTGACCTCGGCCACCTGCTCAGAAAAAGCGACGCCGTCGGCGGTGCTAAACGACGCGGTGTTCGCCGCCAACACGATCGGCCCAGCCAGCGAAGGGGGCGAATCGGCGGGCGCGGTCTACGCCGCGTGCGAGCCACCTGAACCCCACGGTCATTTCCACCTCAGTCTCAACGACTCAACGGTCGCCGGCAACCAGGCCCCCGGGGGTGTCTCCGGCATCGACGGCGAGGACACCGACCAACTGGCGCTGTCTAACTCGATCGTGGCGAGCCCTCCGGGCCAGGCCGACATCGGTGGCTTTCGAGCGGTCTCGGGTGGATCGTTGACGTCCTTGTTCAGCGATGCGTGTATGCCCGACACGAGCATGGCGCTCGCGGGTGAAGGCAACATATGCGCCGAACCGCTGCTGGAAGGTGCGAGCACCGGCAACGTCAAGGAGACCCCCGCGAGCCCAACGATCGACGCCGGCTCAAACGCGCTCGTCCCTGCCGGCCTGGCGAGCGATGCCTTTGGTCACGCGAGGATCCTCGCCGGGCACAGCGGCTGCGGGCAGACCTCCCCGGCAGTTGTCGACATGGGCGCCGATGAGTTCGTGTCCCTGGCGACGCCTTCGTGCCCGCCCTCGGTCCAGAAATCGCCTCTGGCCCCGCCCCGACCGGGTCGGACCAACTTCGTCAGCCTCAAGACCAGCTCCACCGGCGCGTCGCTGCGGCTGAGCTGCTCGAGCACCGACGGTCTGGGTTGCTCTGGAACGATCTACGTCGCCGCCGAAGAGACGCTTCACGGCAAGCAGGTGATCGCCGCCGATGCCGCCCACGACCGGACGTCCGTCACGATCGGACAGGCGCCCTTCTCGCTCCCCGCCGGCGCCACTGCGACGTTTGCGGTCAAGCTCAACGCGGCCGGCCGGGCGCTGCTGCACCGCTTCCACTCGATCTCGGCCTACGTGTTGGCCAACGAGGCATCGCCCACCAGCACTCCCTTCATCTTCCTCCTCCACGAGACGCGTTTCAGCGAGCCCACGAAGCACAAGCAGCGACACTCGAAGCACCCAAAGCACCACTGAGCCTCGCCCGCTCGTGGGGGGTGGGGGGAGGGTGGGGTTCTCATCCCTCAAAGCACGCTAGACTGCTCTGACCTCGCGCCTTGGCGGGGTTTTTCTTCGCCCAAGGCCGTTTGTCCACCACCACGCAGGGATTTCTCACATGGCCCGCGGAGACGTTCGAATCGCGATCACCCTCGCATGCGAGGAGTGCAAGCATCGCAACTACCAAACGAATAAGAGTAAGCGCAACAACCCCGATCGGATCGGGCTGCGCAAGTACTGTCGCTGGTGCCGTAAGCACACCAGCCATCGGGAGACTCGCTAGCGCGGGAGCGCTGTTGTGGCCCGTGACCGTAAACGCGCAAAGCAGCGCCGCGCCCGTCGCGGGCGTGGGGGCGCCCCGACCACGCCGGCTGGGCAACCCGCTGGCCAACCCGAGGTCGGAGACTCTCCGCACGGTGGCAGTCCCGTCCGCGCCGATGTGCCGGGGGCGCTCGACCATGCCTCGGGCGACGTCGACGAGTTCGACGCCGCGCTCGTGCGTGGTGCCGGTGGAGTCCCCGTGGACTCCGGCTCTGTGCTGGACGACGACGACGGCGTCGCCGCCGATCCAGAACATCTCTCCGAGCGCGAAATCGAGACCGAGGCTGAGGCCGAGGGCGACCTCACCGAGGACGAGATCCAGGAGCTCGCGGGCCCGTCGGGATCTGGTGGGGGTGGTGGCCTCGCCACTCCTGAGCAGGCCTCGGGTGCTCCGCAGCGGGGTGGCAACCGCGCGATCGGCTTCCTGCGCGCCAGCTGGGCCGAGCTGCAGCGGGTACAGTGGCCTGACCGCCGCCAGGTCTTCCAGGCGACCGCCGTCGTCCTGGGCTTCGTCGCGATCGCCGGCGCCTACCTCGGCTTGGCTGACTTTGTCGCCAAGGAAATCGTCGAATTCATCCTTTCCTAATCCGTTGCAGTCCTCACACTGAACCCCCTGTCAAGGAATCCTGAATGTTTCGTTGGTATGTAGTCAACACTTACTCCGGTCACGAGAACAAGGTCAAGCACAACCTGGAGCACCGGGTGATCTCACTTGGCCAGCAGCGCGCCGTGCGCAACGTGGTCGTCCCGACCGAGTCGGTCTCGGAGATGAAGGACAACCAGAAGGTCACCGTCGAGAAGCGCACGATGCCCGGCTACGTGCTCGTGAACATGGAGCTCAACGAGGACTCCTGGGGCGTCGTCAAGGGCACCCCAGGGATCACAGGATTCGTCGGTGCCTCCCAGGAGCCGGTGCCGCTGACCCAGGTCGAGGTCGATCGGATGCTGCACAAGACCGACGTCGCGACGGCGCCGAGGACACGCGCACAGTTCACGATCGGCGAGTCCGTGAAGGTCATCTCCGGTCCGCTGTCGGACTTCTCCGGGGAGATCTCCGAGATCAACGAGGATGCGGCCAAGCTGAAGGTCCTGGTATCAATCTTCGGCCGGGAGACCCCGGTAGAGGTCCAGTTCGACCAAGTGAAAAAGCTCTAGACCATGGCCAAGAAGGTTCTGACAACAATCAAGCTGCAGGCGAACGCCGGGCAGGCGTCCCCCGCCCCGCCGGTCGGTCCCGCCCTGGGGCAGCATGGGATCAACATCATGGAGTTCTGCAAGGCGTTCAACGCGCAGACGCAGGGGGAAACAGGCACGGTCATCCCCGTTGTGATCACGGTCTACGAGGATCGTTCCTTTACGTTCGTCACAAAGACGCCACCCGCGGCGGTGTTGATCAAGCAGGCGCTGCGGATCGGCAAGGGCTCGGGTGAGCCCAACCGTACGAAGGTCGGCACGATCACCCAAGCTCAGCTGCGCGAGATCGCCGAGCGCAAGCTCGAGGATCTGAACGCCAACGACATCGACCAGGCCGCGAAGATCATCGCCGGCACAGCGCGCTCGATGGGTGTAGAGGTGGCGTCATGAACGCGCATGGCGGCGCTGGATCGGCGTCCTCGGTCGCTCGCGTGCGTAGCACGCCACGCTCCCTGCGTCCTTGCCCAGCTTGCCCTGCACGCCCATGCCGGGGCGATCTGGATTTGAGAGGGGCACTGTCATGAGCTCCCATCACGGACGCCGCCACCGCGAGGCGCTGGAGAAGATCGATCGCGAGCGCGAGTACGAGCCCGCGGAGGCCGTCGCGCTCGTCAAGAGCCTCGCCGGCGCGAAGTTCGACGAGTCGGTCGAGTTGCACGTGCGCACGGGTCTGAACGTAAGGCACGCCGACGAGCAGCTGCGCGGCACGATCGCGCTGCCGAACGGCCTCGGCAAAGACGTGAAGATCATCGTCTTCGCCCAGGGCCCGAAGGTCGCCGAGGCCGAAGCGGCCGGCGCCGACGCGGTCGGTGGCGAGGACTTGGCCAAGCGCATCGAGGAGGGCTTCGACGACTTCGACGTCGCGATCGCCACGCCCGATCTGATGTCGGTCGTCGGTCGACTGGGCCGTGTGCTCGGACCGTCGGGGAAGATGCCGAACCCGAAGGTCGGCACCGTCACGATGGATGTCGCCAAAGCCGTCGAGGAGTCCAAGTCGGGCAAGGTCGAGTACCGCACCGACCGCAACGCGATCGTGCATCTCGTGATCGGCAAGGCGAGCTTCGAGGAGCGCCCGCTGCTCGAGAACTACGCCGCGGTGATCGAAGAGCTGATCCGCGCCAAGCCGGCGAGCGCCAAGGGCCGGTATCTGCACTCGATCACGATCACATCGACGATGGGGCCGGGCGTGAAGGTCAACGCCGCGCGCACACGTGAAATCCTCGAGGAGGCGCCCGCGGCTACGATCGCCGCTTAGCGTCATTCTCCTCAAGAGGCAACCGAAGACCCCCGGCGGCGATCGATTTCGCAGAAGCCCGGGACAGGAGCCCAGCAATGAACCGAGACCAGAAGGCCACGGCGATCGCCGAGATCGCCGCCAACATCAAAGCGTCCCAGGCGGTCTTCGCCGTGGATTACCGCGGTATCTCCGTGCCCCAGGTGGCCGAGCTGCGCGCCAAGCTGCGCGAGGCGGACGCGACCTTCAAGGTCGTCAAGAACTCGCTCACCGAACGCGCGGCTGATCAGGTCGGAGCCGAGACGCTGAAGGAGCTGCTCGAAGGCCCGACCGCGCTGACGTTCGTGCGCGGCGACATCGCGACCGCCGCCAAGGCCGTCGCCGACTACGGGCGCGCGACTCAGCTGTTGCCGTTTAAGGGTGGGCTGATGGACGGCGCGGCGATCGACCCCGAGCAGATCCGCTCGCTCTCGCGCCTGCCCTCGCGCGAAGTGCTCTATGGCCAACTCGTCGGTGTGGTGGCCTCGCCGATCGGCGGCCTGGTGCGCTCGCTCGGCGGGCTGCTTGGCGGCCTGGCCGTCGCCCTCGGTCAGGTGCATGCCAAGAAGGAGTCCGGAGAGATTCCCGCGGGCGAGGCGCCCGCCGCGGAGGTTGCCGTCGAGGAGGCCCCGCAGGACGAGACGCCCGTCGCTGACGAGGCGCCGCCCACTGAGAGCACCCCAGAGCCTGAGGCGCCGGCCGACGAGCCGGCCGCCGAGGCGGCGCCGGAGAACCAAGCTGAGCCGGAGGATAAGCCGGCGCAAGAAGACGACAACAACGCGGACGTCTCGGCTGAGGATCAGCCCGAGAACGCCGAGACGAATCCCAAGGAGGACTGACTCACATGGCTACAGCCACAAGTACAGAGAAGTGGATCGAGGAGCTGAAGGGCATTTCCGTGCTCGAGCTCGCCGAGCGGATCAAGGCGCTCGAGGAGGAGTTCGGCGTCTCGGCCGCGGCGATGGCCGCACCGGCCGCTGCGCCCGCGGGCGCAGGCGGTGGTGAGGGCGCCGCCGAGGAGGAAGAGAGCACCACGGCCGACGTGATCCTGACGGCCGCCGGCGACAAGAAGATCCAGGTGATCAAGGTCGTCCGCGCCGCCACGGGCCTCGGGCTGAAAGAGGCCAAGGCGCTCGTCGACGAGGCTCCCAAGCCCGTCAAGGAGGGCATCGACAAGGATGAGGCCGCGAAGCTCAAGCAGGAACTGGAGGAGGCCGGCGCCACAGTCGAGCTGAAGTAGCGCGACCGAATCGAGCCGCATGCCGCACAGAGGGGCCCCGCACAGTCGGGGCCCTTTCTTTACCCGCGCCTAACAAAAGCGCCGATTTTCCGGTAAAGTGCTCGCTGCTGACCAATAGTCGCAGCCGCTCCTAGCAACACGATCCGCGCCACATACGCGATGATCGAGAGGGCGGGGTCCGTGAGCGTTGGCTGCCCACTTGAGGGTGCCGCTGGTCTGTGCTATCTTCAGTGGTCGCGCTTCGGCGCCCTCCTCTGCCCGTCTCACGCCCTCCGAAGGAGTCGTTTCTTGGCTGCTGTTGATGCTCTCCGGACGCGCCGGACTTTCGCGCGTCTACCCAAGTCTGTCGACGTACCGAACCTGATCGATATCCAGCGCCGCTCGTTCACGTGGCTGACCGACCCGAAGACGGGTGGGTTGCGCGAGACGATCGATGACATCTCCCCGATCGAGGACTACACCGGCAACCTCGCCGTGCAGTTCGGCGAGTTCGTCTTCGACGAGCCGGTTGCCAACCTCGAGCAGTGCCGCGAGAAGGACCTCACGTACGCGCGTCCGCTCACCGTGACCGTGGCGTTCATCAACCGCGAGACCGGAGAGATCCGCGAGCAGTCCGTGTTCATGGGTGACTTCCCGTGGATGACCGAGCGCGGGACGTTCGTGATCAACGGCACCGAGCGCGTGGTGGTCACGCAGCTCGTGCGTTCTCCGGGGGCGTATCTGATGGAGCCGAAGGATCGTGAGAAGCAGGTCTTCATCGCAAACCTGATGCCCGCGCGCGGATCCTGGCTGGAGCTCGAGATCGACAAGAAGGGCAAGGTCTTCGTCCGCATCGACCGCAAGCGCAAGCTCCCGGTGACGGTGCTGTTGCGCGCGATGGGCTACGCGACCGATGAGGAGATTCTGCGGCTGTTCGAGAACTCGCTGTACATCCGCAACACGATCGAGTCCGACACCGAGATCACCCGCACCGAAGAGGGCGCGCTGGTGGAGCTGTTCAAGAAGCAGCGCCCCGGCGAGCCGCCGTCGGTCGATAACGCCAAGGCGCTGCTGAACCAGCTGTTCTTCGACCCCAAGCGCTACGACCTGACGCGCGTCGGTCGCTACAAGCTCAACTCGCGGCTCGGTCTCGACATCGACATCGATACGCGTACGCTGACGCACGACGACATCCTCGCGCTGGTGCGCGAGCTCGTCTCGCTGCCCAAGCGCCTCGGCATCCCCGAGGACGGTGAGCTTGAGATCAAGGACTACGCGGCCGAGGCGATGAGCATGCCGCGCGAGCCGGTCGCCGATCATCTCGACGAGTACGAGCACTTCGGCAATCGCCGTCTGCGCACGGTGGGCGAGCTGATCCAGGAGGCCTTCCGGATCGGGCTGTACCGCATGGAGCGCGTCGTGCGCGAGCGGTTGACGACCGAGGACGCGGACACGATCACGCCGCAGACGATCATCAACATCCGGCCCGTGGTGGCTGCGCTGAAGGAGTTCTTCGGTTCATCCCAGCTCTCGCAGTTCATGGACCAGACGAACTCGCTTGCGGGCCTCACCCACCGCCGGCGCCTGTCGGCGCTGGGAGCGGGTGGACTGACGCGCGAGCGCGCGCCGATCGAGGTGCGCGACGTGCACCCGACGCATTACGGCCGTATGTGCCCGATCGAGACGCCGGAGGGACCGAACATCGGTCTGATCGGCTCGCTGAGCTCGTTCGCCGAGGTGTCCGAGTACGGCTTCGTGACCACGCCCTACCGCGTCGTCAAGGACGGCGTGCTGACGGACAAGGTGCAGCGTTTGGACGCCACCCAGGAAGAGGAGCTGGTGATCGCGCAGGCGAACACGCCGGTCGACGCAAAGACCGGCAAGCTGAAGGGCACCGAAATCCTCTGCCGTACGCAGGCCGGCCAGTACGTGACGGTCGGGCCGAAAGACGTCGACCTGCTCGATGTCTCGCCTGAGCAGATCTGGTCGGTGGCCACGGCGATGATCCCGTTCCTCGAGCACGATGACGCCAACCGGGCGCTGATGGGCTCGAACATGCAACGCCAGGCGGTGCCGCTGCTGAAGGCCGACGCGCCGCTGGTGGGGACCGGGATGGAGCGCCGCGCGGCGCTCGACACCGGCGACGTGCTGCTGACGCGGGGCGCCGGGACGGTCGATTTCGTCGATGCCACCCAGATCGTGGTTGAGACGAGTGACGGCAAGGATGAGTACGAGCTGCAGAAGTTCATGCGCTCCAACCAGGGCACGCTGATTCATCAGAAGCCGCGGGTGAAGGCGGGCCAGAAGGTCAAGGCGGGCGACGTGCTGGCCGACGGCTCCTCGACCGACAAGGGCGAGATGGCGCTCGGCAAGAACCTGATGGTGGCGTTCATGTCCTGGGAGGGCTACAACTTCGAGGACGCGATCATCCTCTCAAAGCGCCTGGTCAAGGACGACGAGCTGACCTCGATCCACATCGAGGAGTACGAGATCGACGCGCGCACGACCAAGCTCGGCGAGGAGGAGGTCACGCGCGATATCCCCAACCGCTCGGAGGAGTCGCTGCGCAACCTCGACGATCGCGGGATCGTGCGCGTCGGCGCTGAGGTCGCCTCAGGTGACCTGCTCGTCGGCAAGGTCACGCCGAAGGGCGAGACCGAGCTGACCGCCGAGGAGAAGCTGATCAGGGCGATCTTCAAGGAGAAGGCGCGCGAGGTCCGCGACACCTCGCTGAAGGTGCCCCACGGCGAGGGCGGCGTGGTGATCGACGTGATGACCTTCAGCCGCGACGCGGGCGACGATCTGCCGCCGGGCGTGAACGACCTGGTGCGCGTGTTCGTGGCCAAGAAGCGCAAGATCTCCGAGGGCGACAAGCTCGCGGGGCGCCACGGTAACAAGGGCGTGATCTCGAAGATCGTCGACGAGCAGGACATGCCGTTCCTGGAGGACGGCACACCGGTCGACGTGATCCTCAACCCGCTGGGCGTGCCTTCGCGGATGAACGTCGGGCAGATCCTCGAGACGCATCTCGGCTGGGCCGCCGCGCAGGGCTGGTACGACGACGGCTCGGACGCTTACAAGGAGGCCCACGAAGGCAACGGGCACAGCAACGGTGGCGCAACCTCCCGCGCGCGCGTGTATGTGTCGACCCCCGTGTTCGACGGAGCCACCGTGGCGGACGTCGACGAGGCGCTCGTGCGCTGGCAGGACGAGCACAAGGGCCGGATTCGCATGGACGTCGACAAGAGCCGTCGGCCGGGCGAGCAGGCCTCGGGCAAGATGACGCTGTTCAACGGCCGCACGGGCGAGCCGTTCGCCGAACAGGTGACGGTGGGATACATGTACATCCTGAAGCTCCTGCACCTCGTCGACGACAAGATCCACGCGCGCTCGACCGGCCCCTACTCGCTGGTCACCCAGCAGCCGCTGGGCGGCAAGGCGCAGTTCGGCGGCCAGCGCTTCGGCGAGATGGAGGTCTGGGCGCTGGAGGCGTTCGGTGCCGCCTACACGCTGCAGGAGATGCTGACGATCAAGTCCGACGACACCGTCGGTCGCGTGAAGGCGTATGAGGCGATCGTCAAGGGCGAGAACATCGCCGAGCCGTCGATCCCGGAGTCCTTCAAGGTGCTGCTGAAGGAGATGCAGTCGCTGGCGCTCGACGTCAACGTCGTCTCCGAGGAAGGCCAGCGCACCGAGATGCGTGACGAAGACGACGATCTGTTGCGCGCCGCCGAGGAGCTCGGGATCGACCTCTCCGGCGTGCGTACGCCGGCGGCGGCCGATGATGCGCCCGCGGAGGGCGAGGAGGAGAGCGAGGTGGCCGCCGAGGCGACGGACAGCACGGACGACACGACAACGAGTGCCGAGGAGTCCTTGGAGATTGAGGACGAGGACGTCGTGGAGGAGGAGCTCGAGGTGCAGGAGCTGCTTGCAGAGACCACGGCGGTCGGCGACGACGCAATTGCAACTGACGAGACTGTGGAGGACACACCGTGATCGACATAAACAACTTTGATGCGATTGAGATCTCACTCGCGTCCTCCAAGCAGATTCGCAGCTGGAGCTCGGGCGAGGTGATCAAGCCGGAGACGATCAACTACCGCACGCTGAAGCCCGAGAAGGACGGCCTCTTCTGCGAGCGGATCTTCGGTCCCACGAAGGACTGGGAGTGCTACTGCGGCAAGTACAAGCGGGTGCGCTACAAGGGCATCGTGTGCGAGCGTTGCGGCGTGGAGGTCACGCGCTCGAAGGTTCGCCGCGAGCGCATGGGCCACGTCGACCTGGCCGCCCCGGTCAGCCACATCTGGTTCTTCAAGGGCGTTCCCAGCCGCATCGGCTATCTGCTGGACATGGCGCCGAAGGAACTGGAGAAGGTCCTGTACTTCGCGGCGTCGATCATCACGTGGGTAGACGACGAGGCGCGCACGAAGGATCTCGACTCGCTGGAGCAGGAGGTCAACAAGGTGCTCGACGCCTACGCGGCCGAACGCGAGGAGCGGGTGCTCGAGCTGCGCGAGTCGCTCAAGCGCAGGGAGAAGTATTTGCAGAACGGCAAACAGACTCACTTCTCCGACGAAGACCACCTGTGGGCGGACTCGCTGGACATCAACCTCGCGAAGATCTCCGACGAGGAGCGCGAGAAGCTGACCAAGGAGTTGACAAAGTCCTTCGACGCCGACATCGCCGACACCGAGGCCTACATCGAGGACGGCGCCGAGCGGATGCGCAACGTCTGGGAGCTGTTCAAGACGATGGAACCGAAGCAGATCGAGCACGACGAGACGACCTTCCGCGAGCTGAAGGAGCGCTTCGGCTCCTCCTACGGATTCGGCGAGTACTTCCGCGGCGGGATGGGCGCGGAAGCGATCCGCGACCTGCTGCAGCAGGTCGATCTCGAGGCCGAACGCGTGGAGCTCGAGGATCAGGTGAAGACCGGCAAAGGCCAGAAGCAGGCGCGCGCGGTCAAGCGCCTGAAGGTCGTCTCGGCATTCCTGCAGTCGGGGAACAAGCCGGAGATGATGGTGTTGGACGCCGTGCCGGTGATCCCGCCGGAGCTGCGCCCGATGGTGCAGCTCGACGGTGGGCGCTTCGCGACGTCCGATCTGAACGACCTCTACCGCCGCGTGATCAACCGCAACAACCGTCTCAAGCGACTGCTCGACCTCGGCGCGCCGGAGATCATCGTCAACAACGAGAAGCGGATGCTGCAGGAGGCCGTCGACGCGCTGTTTGACAACGGGCGCCGTGGGCGTCCGGTGACCGGACCGGGCAACCGGCCGCTGAAGAGCCTGTCGGACATGCTCAAGGGCAAGCAGGGTCGCTTCCGCCAGAACCTGCTCGGTAAGCGCGTGGACTACTCCGGGCGCTCGGTGATCGTGGCCGGTCCGTACCTGAAGCTGCACCAGTGCGGCCTGCCGAAGATCATGGCGCTCGAGCTGTTCAAGCCGTTCATCATGGCCCGCTTGGTCGAGCGCAAGTCAGCGCAGAACATCAAGGCCGCCAAGAAGATGGTCGACTCTGGAATCGGCGAGGTGTGGGATGTGCTCGAGGAGGTCATCCACGAGCACCCGGTGCTGCTGAACCGCGCGCCGACGCTGCACCGCCTGGGCATCCAGGCGTTCGAGCCGCTGCTCGTCGAGGGCAAGGCGATCCAGGTGCATCCGCTGGTCTGCCACGCGTTCAACGCAGACTTCGACGGCGACCAGATGGCTGTCCATCTGCCGCTGTCGGCCGAGGCGCAGGCGGAGGCACGGATCCTGATGCTGTCTTCCAACAACATCCTGTCTCCCGCACACGGGGCGCCGCTGGCGACGCCGACGCAGGACATGATCCTGGGCGCCTACTACCTCACATACGGCCCCGAGGCCGAGGAGCTCGCGAAGATCGACAGGGCGACATATGAGCCGCGCCCGCACGTGTTCAGAACCGCGCAGGAGGCCGAGCTCTCCTACGAGGGCGGCGTCGTGAAGCTGCACGACATAGCGGAGTTCCGTCCGTTTGGGCGTGAGGGCGGCCACGTGCTCACGACGATCGGGCGGATCATCTACAACGATCGCATCGAGCGGGCGCTGGCGGAGGCGCTGGGCGACGAGTTCGACGCGCGCAAGTACGTGTTCGTGAACCAGTCGATGAAGAAGCGCGACACGACCAGGCTGATCGACGCGCTGGTGCAGACATATGGCGCGACGACGATCTCGCTGGTGCTCGACGCATTCAAGGACCTCGGCTTCAAGTACGCCACGCAGGCGGGCATCACGATCTCCAAGAACGACGTCGTGATCCCGCCCGAGAAGCAGGGGATCCTCGACAAGTACGACAAGCTCGTGGGGGCGATCACCGATCAGTACGACGACGGCCTGATCACCCAGGAGGAGCGTCACGAGGCCGTGGTCGAGAAGTGGAACGCCGCGACCGACGAGGTGGCCGAGGCAATGATCGAGAACCTCGATGTCCTGAACCCGATCTTCATGATGGCCAACTCGGGTGCCCGTGGATCGTTCAAGCAGATCCGCCAGCTGGCGGGGATGCGCGGGCTGATGGCCAACCCGAAGGGCGAAATCATCGAGCGCCCGATCAAGGCCAACTTCATGGAGGGACTGTCGGTGCTGGAGTACTTCATCTCCACGCACGGCGCGCGCAAGGGATTGGCTGACACCGCGCTGCGCACTGCCGACTCGGGCTACCTGACGCGTCGTCTGGTCGACGTCGCCCAGGATGTGATCATCCGCGAAGACGACTGTGGCGCGGAGGAGTACATCGAGATGGCCGCCTTCAAGGCGGGCGGCGACCCCAACGACGATCTCGTCGGGCGGATCGCGGCGCTGCCGGTCACGACCAAGCGTGGGCGGATGCTCGCCGAGCAGGGCGCGGAGATCGGCCGCGCCGAGTTCGCGGAGATCGTCGAGGCGTTCACAGACGACCACGAGAAGGGCGTAAGAGTCGTCGTGCCGGTGCGCTCGGTGCTCAAGTGCCGCGCCCCCTCAGGCGTCTGCCAGGCCTGTTACGGCCGGGCGATGGCCACGGGAGCGCTCGCCCAGATCGGCGATGCGGTCGGGATCGTCGCGGCGCAGTCGATCGGCGAGCCGGGCACGCAGTTGACGATGCGTACGTTCCACACCGGCGGAGTCGCCGGGGCGGACATCACGCACGGCCTGCCGCGCGTGGTCGAGCTGTTCGAGGCGCGCAAGCCGAAGGGCCTGGCGAAGATCGCCGAGCAGGACGGCGTCGTCTCGATCGAGGAGACCGAGAAGGCGCTGACCGTGACAATCACCGACGAGGCCGGCGAGGAGCACAAACATGCCTTTCCGCGGCGCACGCGGCTGTTCGTCGGCGCGGGCGAGAAGATCACGGCCGGCAAGCAGCTCAACGAGGGCTCTGTCTACCCGCACGAGCTGCTCGCGATCCGCGGGCGCACCGAGACCGAGCAGTATCTGGTCAAGGAGGTGCAGGAGGTCTACAAGTCACAGGGCGTGGATATCAACGACAAGCACATCGAGTTGATCGTCAGGCAGATGCTGAAGAAGGTCCGGGTCGACCAGAAGGGCGACACCGACTACCTGCCGGGACAGTTCGTGGATCGTTTCGATTTCGCGAAGATCAACGACGAGGTGATCGCAAAGGACGGCGAAGCCGCCCAGTTCGAGGACATCATCCTCGGGATCACGAAGGCGTCGCTGAACACCGATTCGTTCCTGTCGGCGGCCTCCTTCCAGGAGACCACGAAGGTGCTGACCGACGCCGCACTGGAGGGCAAGACAGACCGCTTGAACGGGCTGAAGGAGAACGTGATCATCGGCAAGCTGATTCCGGCGGCGACCGGCCTGAAGCGTTACCGGCGGATCGAGATCGAGCCCTCTGAGCCGCTGCCCCGCGCGATCGACGATGTCGGTTTGCTCGACCAGGACGAGATCGCCGCCGAGCTTGGCCTCTCCGGCGGCTTGGATGGCGGCTACGGACAGGAGTTCGACGCCGATCTGGCCTCGCTGGAGAAGATCGGCGCCGGCGGGACCGACCCGGGCTTTGTCGAGGAGCTCGTCGACCTCGAGGTCTCGGAGCCCGCCGGGGAGTAAAGCCTCTCTGCACCTCACAGGAGCTCTTTTAAACGCGGCCGGGTCCATGCCCGGCCGCGTTTTGTTTCCTCACCGAGGTACGGACCTGTTGGATACCGGTGCCCGAATGCCAACCGACCAGCGTCGGTATAGCCTGCGACCACAATGTGGGATCAGCTGACAACGCGGCTGGAGGGCCAGATCGTCGTGCTGAAGCCGTTGGAAGCTCACCACGAGGACGGCTTGTTCGCTGCGGCCCAGCACCCGGAGATCTGGACGTGGCTGGCGCCGATCGGCTCCAGTCGCGAGTACTTCTCCGCGTGGTTCGCCGCTAGCCTCGCCGCGTCCGAGGCGGGCAGGGAGGGGGTGTTCGCGACGATCGATCGTGCGAGCGGGCGGCCGATCGGCAGCACGCGCTATCTGAACCTGCGCGAGGAGCACCGCGGCCTCGAGATCGGCTGGACGTGGCTTGAGCCAGCGATGTGGCAGACAGGGGCGAACGTCGAGGCGAAGCTGTTGATGCTTGAGCATGCCTTCTGAGCGCTGGGATGCATGCGCGTAGAGTTGAAGACCGACGCGCGTAACGAGCGTTCGCGGGCCGCGATGGCTGCGCTGCCCGCGCGGTTCGAGGGCATCTTTCGCAAGCACATGCTGATGCCGGGCATCGGCGTCAGGGACTCCGCCTACTACAGCGTGATCGACGATGACTGGCCCGAGGTGCGCGCGAACCTCGAGCGGCGGCTTGCCGCATACCTGGCTAACTGACCACGAGCGCTCGTGCCCACTCGGTCAGTTGCTGTGCCTCCTTCTGCGTGAGCCCGTGCTCGGGTTCCGTCTGTACGAGCAGCGTCGGCGCCGAACGCTCCTCGGCCCACGTGTGGCAGGACTCATCGAACGCGTCGTCAATCCATGCCAGCGGTCGCGTACCCGCGTAGGCATCGATCGCAGCGAGCTTCCAATGACCGCTGAGTGAGCTGCCGGCGCCTTGACCGCGCTCGAAGCGCAGGAACGGCAGGCCCGTGGGAAGGCCGAGCAGATACGGCAAGTACTCCTCGGCCTTCTCCTCCCAGCCGCTACACCAGACCAGGTCGAAGTCCTCGGCGAGGGCCAGCAGATGAACGGCAGCTTCAGACGAAAGGAAGTGCGGGATACCGTCGATCGAGTGGAAGATCCCATCCGGACGTGCGCGGCGGTCGATCCCGCCTCCGATGCCCGCCCCGTTCGGGCCGAACAGCGAGAGCACGCCGTCGATGTCGACCATCAGCAGCGGCGTGGCCCCGTCAGGACCAATGGGTGTGCAATCGCACAAGGAAGGCTCTTTAGCTCGCATACAGGTTGGGCCAGGTAATCTGCCTGAATCGATCGCGGCAAGTAAAGCACCCAGGCGCCACCGCCGATGGAGACTCGAACAGCAGTGGGGACCGAGCAGCCCGGCCCACCAAGTAGTCCCGACACCGACGCTTTGACCTACCTTCCAATGAACAAGCCCACCCTTCAAATCGCCCGCTTCGAGAACGGACTCGCCAAGCGATGAAACTCGAGATCGGCATCCTGCTTGCGCTCGCGTGTGCGTTCGTGGCCAACCTCGGCTTCTTCTACAAGTACAGGGGCGCAAACGAGGTGGCGAAGGTCGACGTGCGCCATCCCCTTCACAGCATCAAGGCGCTGTTCTCCTCGGGCTGGTTCGCGCTGGGCATGATCGTCGCGACAGCGAGCTGGGGACTGCACGTGGTCGCGCTGGCGCTGGCGCCGATGTCGGTGATCCAGGTGGCGCTCGCGGCCGGGATGGTGTTCATCGCCGTAATGGCCGATCGGCTGTTCGGCTTCGAAGTCGGTCCCCGTCAGTGGATCGGCCTGTCGCTGACCGCGGTCGGGCTGGTGATGCTGGGGCTGACGCTGCCGGCGATGCACGGCACGCACTCGCAGTTCTCCCAAGCGGCGATGATCTCCTTCGAGGCCGGCCTGTTCGGCCTCGGCGCGCTTTTGATCATGGGGCCGCGGATGGGCGGCCGGGTCGAGCACCATGGCGTGATGCTGGGCGCCGCGGCGGGGATCCTGTTTGGGGTCTCAGATACCGCGATCAAGGCGCTCACGGGTATCACCCATGCGCACGGCGTGATCGCACTGCTGCTGAGCCCCTGGCTGCTGGTGGCGGTGCTCGCGTCGATCATCGCGTTCTATGCCTCCGCGCGTGGACTTCAGGACGGCGAGGCCGTCCCGGTGATCGCCGTGACGGGGACCGCCGCGAACATCGCCGGGATCGCCGGTGGGATCATCGTGTTCGGCGATCCGATGGCGGCCAGCCCGCTGGGTGTGGTGCTGCAGGCGACCGCGTTTGTGCTGGTGGTGGTGGCCGCCGCCTTGATGCCGGCGCCGGTCCGCTCGGCCGGTGTGGCTGCCGCGCAGGCCTAGAGCACCTGGCGCTGCTACCATCCGCGCCGAATGCCAACCACCTCCCAGCTCGTGCGCAAGGGCCGCGTCACTCCCAAGAAGAAGCTAGCCACCCCCGGCTTGAAGTCCGGGAAAGGGCGCAAGAAGAAGACGGCTGCTCCCCAGCGCCGGGGAGTATGCACCCGCGTCTATACGACGACGCCGAAGAAGCCTAACTCCGCGCTGCGCAAGGTCGCCCGCGTGCGGATCTCCGGCTCGATCGAGGTGACCGCATACATCCCGGGTGAGGGCCACAACTTGCAGGAGCATTCGGTGGTGCTGGTACGCGGTGGCCGCGTCAAGGATCTGCCGGGCGTTCGCTACAAGGTCGTGCGCGGGACGCTCGACGCGGCCGGTGTGAGCGATCGCAAAAAGGCGCGCTCGCAGTACGGCGTGAAGAAAAAATAGCCGATGCCCCGCCGCGCAGCCGCCCAGATCCGCCCCGTCGAGGCGGACGCAATCCACCGCTCGAAACTCGTGCAGCAGGTCATCAACAAGGTGATGCTCGACGGCAAGAAGTCAACGGCCGAGCGGATCGTCTACGACGCGCTCGCCCTGATCGGGGAGCGCTCAGACAAAGACCCGGTGGAGACGCTCGAGGCGTCGATCAAAGCGCTGACGCCGACGCTCGAGGTCAAATCGAGACGGGTCGGAGGCGCCACCTACCAGGTGCCGGTCGAGGTTGCTCCGCGCCGTGCGCGCACGCTGGCCGTGCGCTGGCTGGTCGAGTTCGCCCGCAACCGCCGCGAGAAGACGATGGCCCAGCGCTTGGCGAATGAGCTCTCAGATGCGCTTTCCCAGCAGGGCGGCGCGTACAAGCGCAAGGACGACATTTACCGCATGGCCCAGGCCAACAAGGCCTTCGCCCACTACCGCTGGTAGACAGTCGCGCCTTACGGCGCTTGTGTGACGGATCGCACACTGTAGGTCCCTTGAAGAACGAAGGTTTGGTACCTAACCTTTCGGTACCGAATGTCTTCCTCGTCAACAGCATCTGATCCCGGCTTTCACCCGGAGGCGTCCGATCGAATAGAGCCGTACGTGTGGAAGATCGCTGGCGTGGTGATCCTCGGGATGATCATGTCGATCCTCGACACGACGATCGTCAACGTGGCGCTGCGCACGCTCGGGCACGACCTGCACAGCTCGCTCGCCCAGATCCAGTGGGTGATCACCGGCTATCTGCTGTCGCTGGCCGCCGTGATCCCGCTCACGGGCTGGGCCGCGCGGCGCTTTGGGGCCAAGCGGGTGTATCTGACCTCGCTCGTCCTGTTCACGGTCGGCTCGGCGCTGTGCGCCGTGGCCACCAGCACGACCGAGCTTGTGCTGTTCCGCGTGCTGCAGGGAGCGGGCGGTGGCATGATCATGCCGATCGCTCAGCTGATCATGGCTCAGGTCGCCGGTCCCAAGCGGATGGGTCGCGTGATGGGCATCGTGGCGATGCCCGCGATGCTCGGTCCGATCCTCGGGCCGGTGGTGGGTGGGACGATCCTGCAGAGCCTGCACTGGTCGTGGATCTTTCTCGTCAACGTCCCGATCGGCTTCGTCGCGTTCATCCTCGGCTGGCGGATGCTCCCACAGACCGAATCCGGCGAGGCCGGGCGCCTCGATGTCCTCGGTCTGGCGCTGCTCTCGACGGCGTCGACCGCCGTCGTCTATGGCCTCGCCCAGCTCGGCACCCCCAACACCAGCCTGACGGCGCCGATCGTCGTGCTGCCGATCATCGCGGCTCTGCTGCTCACCGGCGTCTTCTGCTGGCACGCGCTGCGCGTGGAGCGCCCGCTACTCGACATCCGGCTGTATAAGAACCGGATCTTCGCGGCCGCGTCGTTCACGACCTTCGCGCTCGGCGCCGCTTTGTTCGGGGCGATGATCCTCGTGCCCCTCTACTACCAGGAAGTCCGCCACGAGAGCCTGATCGCGACCGGGCTGCTGGTCGGGCCGCAGGGTCTTGGCATGCTGGTCGCGATGCCGGTGGCCGGGCGCCTGACCGATCGCTTCGGCGGCGGCCGCGTGGCCCTGGGCGGCGTCTCGGTTCTGTGCCTGAGCACGATTCCGTTGGCGTTCATCGGCCCGAGCGCCTCGATCGCCGGCATATCGACGGTGCTACTTGTGCGGGGCGTGGGCATCGGCTTCTCGTTCATGCCCGCGATGACCACCGCGTTCGCCTCACTGCGGCCCGATCAGCTCTCCGACGCGACGCCGCAGTTGAATGTCCTGCAGCGGATCGGCGGGGCGATCGGCACCGCGGTGCTCGCGGTGGTACTGCAGCGTGCGAGCGGCCACGCGCCTTCGGTCACGCACCTGGCGCACGCGTTCAACACCGCCTACTGGTGGTCGTTCGCGACCGCCGCGCTCGGGTTGATCCCCTGCGTCGTGCTGCTGCGTGCTGAGAATCCGCGCGCGAAGCTTTCAAGCGGCGCGGCGAACGCCGAGGCCGCAATCGAGCCGCTCGGCGCCTGAGCCGCCCGCCCCGCACACCACAGGCCAAGCACGATGAGCACACTCGACACCCAAGGGCCTCCCACATCCCCCGAACTCTGGACGGATGAGCTGACCGAGCTGGGTATGGCGTTCCGCCGGGTGTTCCGCACCCTCAGCCGCTTGCGCGGGCGCGACACCCACCTCGGCGGATCCGAGCTCAGCCACGCCCAGTTCGAGCTGCTGATCGAGCTCGACGAGCGCGGCGAGCTGCCGGCCGGGGAGCTGGCGATTGCGGCGCGCATGGCGCCGGGAACGGTCACCCAGATGCTCGACCATCTTGCCGACTCCGGCCACGTCGAAAGGGCTCGCTCGGAGACCGACCGGCGGGTTGTGGTCTCTCGACTCACGCCGCAGGGGCGGCGCAAGATCGAGGCCAAGCGCAAGGCCTGGCAGAGTCGCTGGGAACAGGCGCTGGATGGCGTAGAGAGCAGCGAATTGCGTGCCGCTACCCGAGTGCTCGAGCGCCTCGGCGCCGTGTTCGAGGACGCCCCTCCGGCCGAGGATCGCGATCCGCTCCGCTAGGGCGAGCATCGGGGTCCGAGGGCGGCGAGAACTCTCGAAACGCCCCGATTCCTCTGCTATAGTCGTCCCTCGCTTCGCGGGCGGAGTAGTCGTGCGAGCATGTCCACGGAGCGAACCGACCAAGATGGAGACCTCGAGCAGATAACGACGCGAACCGGTCCAGATCAGACCAGCAGCGCGCGCGTGGGCCCGAGGGGCCCATTTTTTTGCTTGAAAACAGCCAGTCGCAGTTCCAGCCGGCGCTCAAAGCTGGCCTGAGACACCACACGACACCCGAGACACCACCCGAGCATTCCCACCTGAGCCATGCCACGTAAGTTCACCCTCCAAAACACCCGAAACATCGGGATCATGGCGCACATCGACGCCGGTAAGACGACGACGACCGAGCGCATCCTCTACTACACCGGGCGCACGTACAAGATCGGCGAGGTGCACGAGGGCGCGGCGGTGATGGACTGGATGGAGCAGGAGCAGGAGCGCGGCATCACGATCACCTCCGCCGCGACGACCGCGCAGTGGAAGGACCATCGCATCAACATCATCGACACGCCCGGCCACGTCGACTTCACCGTCGAGGTCGAGCGCTCGCTTCGAGTCCTCGACGGCGCGATCGCGCTGTTTGACTCCGTCGCCGGCGTCGAGCCGCAGTCGGAGACGGTCTGGCGCCAGGCCGATAAGTACCACGTGCCGCGGATTGCCTACATCAACAAGATGGACCGCATCGGCGCCGACTTCGAGAAAGGCGTGGAGACGATGATCGACCGCCTCGGCGCGCATCCGGTGCCGATCCAGCTGCCGATCGGCTCCGAGGGCGACTTCCTCGGCGTTGTCGACCTCGTTGCGATGAAGGCGATCGTCTACAAGGACGAGATGGGCAAGGAAGTCGATGAAATCGAGATCCCCGAGAACCTCGTCGAAGCGGCTGGGAGCGCGCGCGAGCATCTGCTCGAGGAGGTCTCCCACTACGATGACGCGTTGCTCGAGCTGCTGCTCGAGGAGGCCGAGGTGCCCGAGGAGATTCTCAAGAACGCGATCCGCAAGGCGACGCTCACGACTAAGCTGACGCCGGTGCTGTGCGGCTCATCGTTCAAGAACAAGGGCGTGCAGCCCCTACTCGACGCCGTGATCGACTACCTGCCCTCACCGCTCGATGTGCCGCCGGTGATCGGCACCGAACTGATCAGGGGTGAGGAGGAGGAGCGTCAGGTGGAGCGCCACGCCGACGACAGCGAGCCGTTCGCCGCGCTCGCCTTCAAGATCGCGGCTGACCCATACGTTGGCAAGCTCACCTACTTCCGCGTCTACTCTGGTCACCTCGAGGCCGGCGCCAAGATTCTCAACGTCGGCTCAGGGCGCACCGAGCGGATCGGGCGGATCCTGATGATGCACGCCAACGAGCGCGAGGAGGTCACCGAGGTCTACGCCGGCGACATCGCTGCGGCGGTGGGCATCAAGCAGGTCGTCACGGGCGACACGCTCGCGACCCCCGAGCACCCAATCCACCTCGAGAACATCGTCTTCCCCGAGCCCGTGATCAAGGTCGCGGTCGAGCCGAAGACGAAGGTCGACCAGGAGAAGATGTCGGTCGCGCTCGGTCGCCTGGCCGAGGAGGATCCGACCTTCCAGGTGCGCACCAACGAGGAGACCGGCCAGACCGAGATCTCGGGTATGGGCGAGCTGCACCTCGAGGTGCTGGTCGATCGCATGAAGCGCGAGTTCGGTGTCGAAGCCAACGTCGGGCGCCCGCAGGTCTCCTACCGCGAGACGGTGCGCGGGACGGTCGAGAAGATCGAAGGCAAGTTCGTGCGCCAGACCGGTGGCTCGGGCCAGTTCGGGGTTGTCTTCATCAACCTCGAACCGGCGCCGGGTGAGGGCTTTGAGTTCATCAACAAGATCAAGGGCGGGAACATCCCCTCCGAGTACATCCCGGCGGTGAAGAAGGGCATCGAAGAGGCGACGGAGAACGGGGTGAAGGCCGGCTACCCGATGGTCGACATGCGCGTGACGCTCGTCGATGGCAAGTACCACGATGTCGATTCCTCGGAGATCGCCTTCAAAGTCGCGGGCTCGATCGCCTTCAAGGAAGCCGCGCGCCGCGCCAAGCCGGTGCTGCTGGAGCCGATCTTTGCCGTCGAGGTCGTCACGCCTGAGGATTTCCTGGGCGAGGTGATCGGTGACTTGAACCGCCGCCGGGGGCGCGTTGAAGGACAGGAGCGCCAGGGCAATGCGCTGGCGGTCACCGCACGGGTGCCGCTGTCGGAGATGTTCGGCTACGCCACCGACCTGCGGTCGAATACGCAGGGGCGCGCCAACTACACGATGCAGTTCGAGAACTACGAAGAGGTGCCTCCGAATATCGCCGAGAAGGTTGTCGAACAGCGCACGGGTGAACCGGTCCCGGCCTAGGTGGCGGTGGCCGGGCCGGGATAAGGAGCACCCTCACCGCAAAGCACTACAGCACCAGGAAACACGAAGCACCGCATTTAGATAGATTTCCCCGGTTCGCCCTCGAAGGCGAGCCTAAACAAGCTGATTGAGGAGCGAGTAAAAGTGGCGAAGGAGAAGTTCGAGCGCGACAAGCCGCACGTTAACGTCGGGACCATTGGGCACATCGACCATGGCAAGACGACGCTGACCGCTGCCATCACGACGGTGCTGGCGGAGAAGATGGGCGGCGAAGCCCGCAGCTTCGAGGAGATCGACAACGCGCCGGAGGAGAAGGAGCGCGGGATCACGATCGCTACCTCGCACGTCGAGTACCAGACGGAGAACCGCCACTACGCGCACGTCGACTGCCCGGGGCACGCCGACTACGTGAAGAACATGATCACGGGCGCCGCGCAGATGGACGGCGCGATTCTGGTGGTCTCCGCCGCCGACGGTCCTATGCCGCAGACGCGCGAGCACATCCTGCTCGCTCGCCAGGTCGGCGTCCCGTACATCGTCGTGTTCCTCAACAAGGCCGACATGGTCGATGACGAGGAGCTGATGGAGCTGGTCGAGGTCGAGGTTCGCGAGCTGCTGAGCGAGTACGACTTCCCGGGTGATGACATCCCGTTCATCACCGGCTCGGCCCTGAAGGCGCTGGAAGGCGACGAGGCCTACAAGGAGAAGATCGTCGAGCTGGCGGCGGCGCTTGACTCCTACATCCCCGAGCCCGTGCGCGAGCTCGACAAGCCCTTCCTGATGCCGGTCGAGGACGTCTTCTCGATCACCGGCCGCGGCACGGTGGCCACCGGTCGCGTGGAGCAGGGGATCGTCAACACCGGCGACACCGTCGAAATCGTGGGAGTCCACGACTCGACCTCAACCGTCGTCACTGGTGTGGAGATGTTCCGCAAGATCCTCGACCAGGGCCAGGCGGGCGACAACGTCGGCTGCCTGCTGCGTGGTACCAAGCGCGAGGAGATCGAGCGCGGTCAGGTGCTGTGCAAGCCGGGATCGATCACGCCGCACACGAAGTTCAAGTCCGAGGTCTACGTCCTGAAGAAGGAGGAGGGCGGTCGCCACACGCCGTTCTTCACGGGCTACAGGCCGCAGTTCTATTTCCGCACAACCGATGTGACCGGTCAGGCGAAGCTGCCTGATGGCGTCGAGATGGTCATGCCCGGCGACAACGTCCAGATGGAGATCGAGCTGATCCAGCCGATCGCGATGGATCAGGGCCTGCGCTTCGCCATCCGCGAGGGTGGTCGCACGGTCGGCTCGGGCGTGGTCAGCGAGATCATCGAGTAGTACACGTGCGCCCTTAGGAGATCGCCGGGGCGCGCGCCCATTGGTAGTCCGATACGACGAAGTGAGCCCCGCCTGAAAGGCGAGGGGGCGGAACGCCCACACGGACCCGCCCTTTCTATGCCTTCAGGGGTGGGCCCGGCGGGGAGTCCCGTCGTCTGAAAGTGCATCGACCCAAACAAACCAAGACGCAGGCAGAGATCCGAGAGAACGAAAATGGCAGCCACCACCCAGAATAAGATCCGCATCCGGCTGAAGGCGTACGACACGTCCGCAATCGAGTCGGCCGCGAAGGAGATCGTCGAGACGGCTACCCGCACCGGCGCCACGGTGTCGGGTCCCGTGCCGCTGCCGACCGAGAAGAACGTCTACTGCGTGATCCGCTCGCCGTTCAAGGACAAGGACTCACGCGAGCACTTCGAGATCCGTACGCACAAGCGGCTGATCGACATCCACCAGCCGACGCCGAAGACGGTCGACTCGCTGCAGCGGTTGGATCACCTGCCGGCGGGTGTCGACATCGAGATCCGTCTCGCTAACTGAGCTGAGCTGAACCGATGGCCGCGATACTCGCAAAGAAGCTCGGCATGACGCAGGTCTTCCAGGAGGATGGCCGCGTCGCCCGCGTGACCGTGCTGGAGGCAGGCCCGTGTCCGGTGACCGCGATCCGCACGGTCGAGCGCGACGGGTATGAGGCGGTTCAACTGGCGTTTGGTCAGACTAAGGAGAAGCACCTGACGAAAGCCGAGCTCGGCCATTTGAAGAAGGCCGATGCGGGACCGATGCGCCATCTTGTCGAGTTCCGCGACGAGGCCGCTGAGCTTCAGCTGGGCGAGACGGTTACCGTCGAGGCATTCGCGGTGGGCGCGCGCGTGAAGGTCGCGGGGACCTCGAAGGGCAAGGGCTTTCAGGGAACGATCAAGCGTCACAACTTCGCGTCGGGCCCGAAGTCACATGGTTCGCACAACGTGCGCGCGCCGGGCTCGATCGGCGCTTCGGCGACGCCCTCGCGCGTGTTCAAGGGCATCCGCGGCCCGGGGCAGATGGGCAACAAGAGGGCCTCCCAGAAGGGCCTCGAGGTCGTCGCGGTAGATGCGAAAGAGAACCTGTTGATGGTGCGCGGTTCGGTACCCGGGGCGACCGGCGCGTTGGTGGAGGTGCGCAGCGATGCCTGAGGCCCCAATCATCGGAGCAGCAACGGCCAAGAAGGTCAAGCTCGACGAGGCGATCTTCACGACCCGCTTCAACGAAGCGCTTGTGCATCAGAGCGTGCGCGCCGAGCAGGCCGCGCGCCGGCGTGGAACAGCCGCGACGAAGACTCGCGGCATGGTCTCCGGCGGCGGCGCCAAGCCCTGGCGCCAGAAGGGGACAGGGCGCGCCCGCGCCGGCTCGAACCGCTCGCCAATCTGGACAGGCGGTGGTGTTGTGTTCGGGCCACAGCCACGTTCATACACCTTCAAGGTCAACCGCAAGGAGCAGCGCGCGGCGCTGCGCAGCGCGCTGTCGCTGCACGCCGAGCGCGGCTCGCTGGCGGTGCTCGACTCCTCCGCGTTCAGCGCCCCGAAGACCAAGCAGGCGTTCGACCTGCTCGACGATTGGAACCAGTCGGGCTCGACGCTCGTCGTGCTCGCTGCCGAGGACTCGAGCGCGGCGCTGTCGTTCCGCAACCTCGCGGGCGTGGCGGTGCTCACGCACGAGAACGTCGGCGTCGCCGACTTACTGGGGGCCGCCTCGCTCCTGATCTCACAACTCGCGCTCGATGCGCTGAGCGCGCGTGCCAGCGGATCGTCCACCGCCACCGACTCAGCCACGGCCACCGAATCGTCCACCGCCACTGAGCAGGAGAAGGCCTGATGGAGCATTCCCAGGTGATCCTGCGGCCGGTCGTGTCCGAGAAGAGCTACGTCCTGTCGGCCGCGAACAGGTACACGTTCCGCGTTCACCCCGACGCGCACAAGACGCAGATCCGCCAGGCGGTCGAGGCTTTGTTCGACGTGCATGTCGTCGAGGTCAGGACGCTGAGCGTCAAGTCCAAGCCCAAGCGCCGCGCGGGCATGGCCGGTCGTACGCGCTCCTGGAAGAAGGCGATCGTGCAGATCGGCGCCGGCGAAAGCATTCCGATCTTCCAGGGCCTGCAGGCCCTGGACTAAGAGGCAGAGAGAGAGAGAGTTCGATAGACCACCATGCCCATCCGTAAGCCAAAGCCCACGAGCCCAGGTATGCGCTTCGTGTCCTACCCCGACTTCGCTGAGATCACGAAGTCCGAGCCCGAGAAGACGCTGATCGAAGGGTTGAAGAAGAGCGGCGGGCGCAACGCGCACGGGCGCAAGACCTCGCGCCATCGTGGCGGCGGCGCCAAACGTGCCTACCGGCGGGTGGACTTCAAGCGCCGCAAGGATGCTGTTCCGGCGCGAGTCGCGGCGATCGAGTACGACCCCAACCGCTCCGCATACATCGCGCTGCTGCACTACGCCGATGGCGAGAAGCGTTACATCCTCGCGCCGCAGCGACTGATGGTCGGAGCGACGGTGGCCTCCGGCGATGGCGCCGACATCGCCACCGGCAACTGCATGGAGCTCGCGCGGATGCCGGTCGGCACGGTCGTGCACAACGTCGAGCTTCAGCCCGGTCGCGGCGGCCAGCTGGCGCGCTCGGCGGGAGCGTCGGTGCAGCTGATGGCAAAGGACGGCGAGATGGCGACGCTCAGACTGCCCTCCGGCGAGATGCGCCTCGTGCGCGCCGAGTGCAGGGCGACGGTCGGCACGATCGGCAACGCCGAGCACCAGAACGTGAAGGTCGGCAAGGCCGGTCGCAAGCGCCACATGGGCGTGCGTCCGCAGACGCGTGGTGTGGCGATGAACCCGGTCGATCACCCGCACGGTGGTGGCGAGGGCTCGACCACGGCCGGGCGCCACCCCGTCACGCCGTGGGGCGTGCCGACGCTCGGATATCGCACGCGCAAGAAAAACAAGACTTCCAACAAGTACATAGTGCGCGGCCGCAGGCGCGGGAAGGGTAGGAGCAGATGAGTCGCTCGAGCAAGAAGGGCCCGTGGGTCGAAGAGCGTCTGATGAAGCGGATCGAGGCGCTGAACGCCGAGAACAACAAAAAAATGCTCCGGACGTGGTCACGGGCGTCGACGATCTTCCCGGAGATGGTCGGGCACACGATCGCGGTGCACGATGGCAAAAAGCACGTGCCGGTGTTCGTGAGCGAGTCGATGGTTGGGCACAAGCTCGGCGAGTTCGCGCCGACGCGGACCTACCGCGGGCATGTTGGGTCAGGGAGGGTTAGATGAGCGCCGAGGAGGAGAAGGACGTGGCCGGCAAGGCCTCCGAGGAGCCCAAGGCGGCGAAAAAGCCGGCTGCAAAGAAAGCTCCCGCTGCAAAAAAAGCCGCCCCAGAGAAAAAGGTCGCTACGAAGAACGAGTCCCCCGCCGAGAAAGAAGCGGCCGTGGAGGACAAGCCTGAGCGGGATGGGCAGCAGGCGACGCTGAAAGCCCCCGCTAAAGCAAAACGTGCTGCCAAAAAAGCCGTGGAGAACAAAGCTGCGGCCCCCGGCGATGGTGAGGAGGCGAAGGAGGCGGCAAAAGCCCAGGACGCCGCGAAGCCCGCCAAAAAAGTCGCCCGTCGCGCCGCCGCTGGGATCAAAGGGACGCCGACGCGTCGCAAGGTTGTTCGCGCCCAGGCGCGTTACGTGCGAACGTCCGCGCGCAAGGCGCGGATGGTCTGCGGACACCTGCGGGGCAAGTCGATTCCGGAGGCACGCGCTATCCTCGCCTTCACCCCTCGTGAGGTGGCGCGCGACTGGAGCAAGCTGCTCGAGTCCGCGGTGGCAAACGCCGAGTCAAACCACGAGCTGCTCGAGGACGAGTTGATCGTCCGCGAGGCATACGCCGACGAAGGGCCGACGATCAAGCGCTTCCGGCCGCGCGCGATGGGACGGGCGACCCCGATCCGCAAGCGCACCAGCCACCTGACGATCACGCTGACACCGGACGCTTAGAGCCCGGGCACAGACAAAGACTGAGATAGAGAGAGAAGAGCAAGAGAGAAAATGGGTCAAAAGGTTCATCCAGAGGCTATGCGCGTGGGCTACATCCACGACTGGAAGTCGAACTGGTTCAACGAGAAGAACTTCGCCGAATACCTCGACGAGGACATCAAGGTTCGCGAGCACATCACGCGCAAGCTGGCCCATGCCGGACTGGCGAACATCACGATCCGTAAGGACGCGCAGGAGCTCGAGGTCAACATCCACACGGCCCGCCCGGGCATCGTGATCGGCAAGTCGGGCTCAGAAGTCGATGCACTGCGCCGCGATCTGCACAAGATGACCAACAAGCAGATCAAGGTCAACATCCTCGAGATCAAGCGCCCCGAGCTCGACGCGTCGCTCGTGGCGCAGTCGATCGCCGAGCAGCTGCAGAACCGCGTCGCCTTCCGTCGCGCGATGAAGCGCGCCCTGACGAGCGCGATGCGCTCGGGCGCGAAGGGCGTGAAGGTGCAGGTCTCGGGGCGCCTCGGCGGCGCCGAGATGGCCCGCACCGAAAGCTACTCAGACGGGCGCGTGCCACTGCACACGATGCGCGCGGACATCGACTACGGCTTCTACGAGGCGCGCACGACGTTCGGGCGGATAGGGGTGAAGTGCTGGGTCAACAAGGGCGAAATCATGCCCGAGGGCTACACCGGTGCAGACCTGACCGACATGACCGCGCCCGCACCTCCCGGTAACGATCGCGACGGTCGTGGTGGCCGCGACGGGCGCGACCGTGGCCGTGGCGGTTCCGGTGGCGGCGGAGGTCGCGGAGGTCGCGGCGGCGGCCAGGGCGGCGGTGGACGTGGTGGGCCCGGCTCATTTGGCGGTCAGGGCACCCGCGGCGGTCCCGGTGGCGGTCGTGGTCCAGGCGGTGGTGGTGGACGCGGTCCAGGTGGTCCGGGCGGCGGCGGACGTGGTGGTCCGCGGCCGGGCGGATCCGGCGGAGGGCCGCGCTGATGCTCTCTCCCAAGCGTGTCAAGCACCGTAAGCAGCATCGCGGCCGTCGTCGTGGCATGTCCCGCGGCCAGGTGAAGGTCCAATTTGGCGAGTACGGGCTGAAGTCACTCGAGCAGGGCTGGCTCACGAACCGCCAGATCGAGGCGGCCAGAATTGCGATGACGCGCAAGATCAAGCGTGGCGGCAAGGTCTGGATCAACGTGTTTCCGGATAAGCCCGTGACAAAGAAGCCGGCCGAGACGCGGATGGGCTCCGGCAAGGGCAACCCCGAAGGCTGGGTCGCGGTGGTCAAGCCCGGTCGCGTGATGTTCGAGCTGGCCGGAGTTCCTGAGTCACTCGCGCGCGACGCGATCCGCTTGGCCGCGCACAAGCTCCCCGTCAAGTCCAAGTTTGTGATGCGTGAGGACTAGAGGATGGACGCCAAGGAGATGAGAGATCTGACGGAGCAGGAACTCGCCGCGCGCGTCGCGACGCTGCGCAAGGACCTGTTCGGCCTGCGTTTTGCGAACGCGACCGGCGAGCTGGAGAACACCGCCGGGATCGGTCGCACGAGGCGCGACCTGGCACGAGCACTGACAGTGGAACGTGAGAAAGAGCAAAATGGCTGACGACACAGACAACGAGACACCCGAGAGCACCGGCGAGCAGGCCCCCGAGGTCGAGACGCAGGCGCCTGAGCCCACCGAGGCCGATACCCCTGAGGTTGAGCCTCCAGCGGCCGAGGCTCCTGAGGCTGAGACACCCGAGGCCGAGACCCCCGAGGCTCCTGAGCCCGAGGCTTCCGCGACCCCGGCGGTGGCGGCCGCCCCGGCCGAGCCCGAGGAGCAGCTCTCATCGAAGGAGCGCCGCCGCAAGGAGCGCTCGACCCACTCCGGCGAGGCCCGCCCGGCGCGCTCACCGGAGGATCGCCATGCGGAGCGCCTGGCCGAGCGGCGCGCGAAGGCGACGCGCCGGAGCGCGCGGCGGCTGCAGGAACGCGCGAAAAGGGCCGCCAAGCGCAAGAGCTCCACGGCCGCACCCGTGCAGGAGCTCGCTCCCGTGCACGCCGCCGTCGAGGGCAAGCGCACCGTGCGGCAGGGAATCGTGGTCTCGGACAAGGCCGACAAGACGATCACCGTCAGGATCGATTTCGCCCGCCGGCATCGGCGCTACGAGAAGATCGTGCGCAGCTCGAGCACGCTGCACGCGCACGACGAATCCAACGACGCCCACGAGGGCGACACGGTGCGCGTGATCGAGAGTCGGCCACTGTCGAAGAACAAGCGCTGGAAGCTCGTCGATGTGCTGGAGCGCGCGCGATGATCCAGAACGAGACCAGACTGCGCGTGGCCGACAACACGGGTGCGCGCGAGATCCTCTGCATCCGTGTGAAGGGTGGCTCAAAGCGCCGGTATGCGTTCGTCGGGGACGTGATCACGGCGACCGTCAAGCAGGCCAACCCGCAGGGCGCCGTGAAGAAGGGCGAGGTCGTGACCGCCGTGGTCGTGCGCACGAAGAAGCCGATCGGCCGCGAGGACGGGACGTACATCGCCTTCGACGAGAACGCAGCGGTGATCATCGACGACAAAAACGAGCCGCGCGGCACGCGCGTGTTCGGACCGGTCGCGCGCGAACTGCGCGAGCGGAACTTCATGAAGATCGTCTCGCTCGCGCCCGAGGTGCTGTGATGGCTCCTACCGCCACAGCCCCCAAGCGCCGCTCGCTGAAGATCCACTCCGGCGATCAGGTGAAGGTGATCGCGGGCAAGGACCGCGGCAAGACCGGCAAGGTTATGCGTGTCGAGCCGGCGAAGGAGCGCCTGTACGTCGAGGGCCTGAACATGGTCAAGCGCCACATGAAGCCCCAACAGGTGCGCGACACCAACCGCGAACAGACGGTCGGCGGTGTGATCAGCCGCGAGGGCCCGATCCACGTCTCGAACGTGATGCTGATCGATCCCAAAGGCGGCCAGCCGACGCGCGTGCGGATCGAGCGCGAGAACGGCAAGCCGCTGCGCGTTGCCAAGCGCACTGGCACGAGAATCGACTGATGACGATGCCCGAGACAGCCACCAAAGCCCGCCTGAAGACCCGCTACCTGGAGGAGATCCGCCCGGCGCTGATCGAGCGCTTCGGCTACTCCTCGGTGATGCAGGCGCCGAAGCTCGAGAAGATCACGCTGAACATGGGCGTCGGCCAAGCCAAGCAGGACTCGAAAATGCTGAAGGCGGCACAGGACCAGCTCGCGACGATCGCCGGCCAGGCGCCGAGCGTGCGCCGTGCGCGCAAGTCGATCGCGGCGTTCAAACTGCGCGAGGGCATGCCGGTGGGCCTGGCGGTCACGCTGCGGGCCGAGCGCGGCTACGAGTTCCTCGACCGGCTGGTCTCGATCGCGATCCCCCGGATCAGGGACTTCAGGGGCTTGAACCCGCGCTCGTTCGACGGTCGCGGCAACTACACGCTGGGCGTGAAGGAGCAGATCATCTTCCCCGAGATCGACTACGACGGGATCGATCAGGTGCGGGGACTGGACATCACGATCACGACGAGCGCAAAGACCGACGCCGAGGCGTTCGCACTGCTGACGGCGTTCGGCATGCCCTTCTCCACCAAATGGCGTCCTAAGGGCTTTGACGAGGCGATCGGAGTCGAGTCGGAGCCGACCGACGAGGACGGCGCACGAGTGTCCACACCCGCGGCGGCCGAGCAGCCCGCCGAGGCTCCCTCCGCGGACGAGCCGGCGGTCCATGACGACGCAGAGGCAGAAGCCGACGCAGAGGCAGACGCGGAGACTGAGCCCGAGACTGAGACAAAAACCGAGCCCGACGCTGCAGCCGAGCAGACCGACGCTCCCGAGGCAGAGGAGAGCGCAGACACCGCCGAGAAGGAGAGCACCGACTAATGGCCAAGACCTCAATGCGGGTCAAGCAGGCCCGCCCGCCAAAGTTCAAGACGCGCGCCTATACTCGCTGCAACCGCTGTGGACGTCCGCGCGCGGTGTACAAGAAGTTCGGGGTGTGCCGCATCTGCTTGCGCGACCTCGCCCACAATGGCCAGATCCCCGGGATGACGAAGTCCTCCTGGTAGGGCCAAACACACGACTACGAATAGCCACTGAACTATGTCCATGACCGATCCCATAGCCGACTTCCTGACGCGCGTGCGCAACGCGATCCACGCCTCGCACGAGACGGTCGAGATCCCCGATTCGAAGTTGAAGGCCGAGCTGGCGCGGATCCTGGCCGAGCAGGGATATATCGATTCGTGGTCGGTTGTGCCAACCCCCGAGGGTGACGCCGGGCAGCTGATCGAGATTCGGTTGAAGTACACCGAGGATCGGCGCTCGGCGATCACCGGTCTGCGTCGCGTGTCCCGTCCAGGGCGGCGCACTTATGTCGACGCGAAGCACATTCCGAAGGTGCTGGGTGGCATGGGCACGTCGATCGTTTCCACTTCACGGGGCGTGATGACCGGCCACGACGCGCGCGCGGCGGGCGTCGGCGGCGAGGTCCTCGCCCAGGTCTGGTAACCCATGTCGAGAATTGGAAGACAACCCATCCCCGTGCCCGCCGGCGTGACCGTGGCGATCGAGCCCGAGTCGGTGCGCGTGAACGGCCCGAAAGGCGAGCTGTCCGAGCGCATCTCCCGCGACATCGAGGTCGTCCAGGAGGGCGAGCAGCTGCTCGTCTCGCGACCGACCGATCGCGGCGAGCATCGCGCGCTGCACGGTCTCACGCGTTCGCTCGTGGCAAACATGGTGCAGGGCGTGACAACGGGCTACGAGAAGCGGCTGGAGATCCAGGGAGTCGGCTACAGGGCACAGCTGAAGGGCAAGAACCTCGAGCTGGCCGTCGGCTACTCGCATCCCGTGCCGATCCCGGCGCCTGAAGGAATCGAGTTCGAAGTGCCCCAGCCGACACGCGTGGTGGTGAAGGGCATCTCCAAGCAGCTCGTCGGTGAGACCGCCGCGATCATCCGCAAGCAGCGCCCGCCGGAGCCCTACAAGGGCAAGGGCATCCGCTACGAGGGCGAGTACGTGGCCCGCAAGG
>Ga0302181_10000442_pt1 | contig 34074 bp, 33 predicted proteins | sample I_Palsa_E3_3_FD_198786 | JGI IMG/M metagenome (GOLD analysis project Ga0302181, IMG submission 198786) | Peat permafrost microbial communities from Stordalen Mire near Abisko, Sweden - I_Palsa_E3_3 | ecosystem: Environmental > Terrestrial > Soil > Palsa > Peat permafrost | place: Sweden...
CGTCTTGTGGACCGAGTCCAGTATGGGAGCCATGTCGAGGGGAGCCACCGTTCGAAGGTCGATCACTTCGACCGAGATGCCCTCACCGGAAAGGAGCTCGGCGGCGGCGACCGCCTCGTGGACCATACGTGAGACCGAGACCACGGTGACGTCGGTCCCGGGGCGCACGATTGCGGACCTGCCGATCGGGAGGATGTAGTCGGACGGCGGCTGCGGCCCCTTCATGCCGTAGAGCAGCCTGTTCTCAATGAAGATCACGGGGTTGGGATCCTGGATCGCGGCGCGGAGCAGGCCGTAGGTGTCGGCCGGTGTCGAAGGCATGACGACGCTCAGGCCGGGGATGTGCGCCAGCAGCGCCTCGAGGCTCTGCGAGTGCTGGCTCCCCGAGGAGCGGCCGGCGCCGAACTGTGTCCGCACGGTCAGGGCCATGGTCGCCGTCCCACCGGTCATGAAGGGCATCTTCGCCGCCTGATTGAGCAGCTGGTCGAGGCAGACGCCGACGAAGTCGAGGTACATCAGCTCCACCACAGGGCGCATTCCGGCCATCGCCGCGCCAACGCCGAGACCGATGATCGCGGTCTCCGAGATGGGAGTGTCGCGGACGCGATCACCGAATTGGTCATGGAGCCCTCGCGTCAGCCCGAACACGTTGCCGCCGGCGGCGACGTCAATGCCGGCAACGAACACGCGGTCGTCGCCGGCGAGCTCGACTTCGAGGGCCGTGCGCACCGCGTCCATCGTGCGGAAGACGGGAGCGTCCTGGTCCGGTGGCTGCGGCTCGACGCGGACAGGTCTCGGACGGAGGACGTAGTCGCTCAGCGTGGATGGCGCCGGGCTCGCGAGCTTCCGGGCTGCGTCGACGGCCTCGTCGAGCTGGTGCGAGACCGATGACGCCAACGAGCTGATGATGTCGTCGCTCACGCCTGCCGATTGGAGCCGGCGGGCGTGGACGAGGAGCGGGTCCCTCGCTTCCCAGGTCTGGACCTCGTCGGGTGTTCGGTACCGCTGTGGGTCGCCCTCGTAGTGGCCGTGCCACCGGTAGGTGGCTGCCTCAATGACGGCGGGACCGCGTCCGGCCCGTACGGCCTGCACCACTTCGCCCATGATGGTGGCTGTTGCCTCGACGTCGTTGCCGTCCACCGCGAAGAAGTCGACTCCGTACCCGGCGGCCCGCTGCTCGAGCGGCGCTGCAGACTGGGTCGACGCGGGCGAGAACTCCGCGTACCCGTTGTTCTCGCAGAGAAAGATCACCGGCAGCCGCCAGACGGCGGCGAGGTTCATCGCCTCGTGGAAGGCGCCATGTGCGACCGCTCCGTCGCCGAAGAACGCCACCGCCACGCTCCCGTCGTCCCGGAGCTGCGCCGCCGTCGCCGCTCCCGCAGCGATCGGCAGCCCGGCGGCCACGATCCCGTTCGCGCCGAAGATCCCGATGCTCGGGTCGGCGATGTGCATGGAGCCCCCGCGGCCCCGGTTGGTGCCCTCCTCCTTGCCCATCAGCTCGGCGAACATACCGAGGGGGTCGAGGCCCTTGGCCAGGCAGTGGCCGTGGCCCCGGTGGGTGGACGTGATGACGTCCGAGGGGCGAAGCGGCCAGCACGCGCCCACGGCCGTGGCTTCTTGCCCGATCGACAGGTGCACGAATCCCGGCACCTCGCCGTCGCGATAGAGCGTGGACACCCGCTCCTCGAACCCTCTGATCAGCAACATCCGCCGGTGCATCTCGACGAGGTCGGCGTTCGAGAACGGGGGAGAAGAGGATGGGCCGACGTCCACGAACGGTGTACTGTACTGGTCGGTACAAGAGATGGAAAGGGCCAATGGCCGAACAGATTGAGATTCCCGACTTTTTCCCCGCCGCGGGGGACGTGACGGGGAAGCGGGTCGTGCTCACCGGCGCCGGCCGGGGGCTCGGTGAGTTGCTCGCTCACGCGTTCTCACATAGCGGCGCACGGGTGGCTCTGGTGGCCCGCACGGAGAGCGAGATCAAGGCCGTCGCCGGCGCGCTTCCCGGTCCCTCCCTCGTCGTGAGCGGTGACGTGACCGACGCGGAGTTCAACGAAGCGGTGGCCGACGCCGCCGTGGCCGAATGGGGAGGCGTCGACGTCTGGATCTGCAACGCCGGGATCTCGCCCATCGTGGCCGGACCGCTCAAGACCGATCCGGCGGTCTGGCGCCAGGTTCTCGAGGTGAACCTCACCGGGGCGTTCCTCGGAGCCCGTGCCGCGGCACGGGTGATGGGCGAGGGCGGGCGACTCATCTTCACCGGCTCGGTGCTGGGGGAACGTCCCCGGGTGGGGCTCGCCGCCTACAGCGCATCCAAGGCCGGGCTGGTGGGCATGGCCAAGGGCCTGGCGTTGGACCTGGCGCCTTCGGGTATCACCGTGAACGTCGTCGCTCCGGGGTGGTTCGATTCGCCACTGGCCAACGGATGGAAGAACAACCCGAAGGTCTCGGCCGGGATTCTCGGTCACACGGCGCAACAGCGGTGGGGAAATCCCACCGATCTGGCCGGCGCATACCAGTTCCTGGCCTCCGACGCGTCGGCGTTCATCACCGGTACCGTGCTCAGCGTCGACGGCGGATACCTGCTGGTATGACCGTGGAGCACGCCCGTCCTGGATATCGGTGCGGAGCATGACGGAGGCGCGGCGGGTGGTTGCGATCACCGGGGCGGGAGGATCCCTCGGCGCGGCGGTCTCCCGCCAGCTCGCCGGCGAGCCCGGCACCGATCTGGTGTTGAGCGATGTCAGCGCGCCCTCTCTCGAGGGGACGCTGGGCGGCCTGCCCGAGAGCGGTGGATCGGTCGAGACGGTTCTGGCGGATGTGAGCGATTTCGCCCAGGTCGAAGCGGTCGTCGAGCTGGCGGTGGAGCGGTTCGGGCGCCTCGACGTGTTGATCAGCAACGCCGGGGTGATCTCTCCGAATGGTCGCATCCACAATCTGACGACCGAGGACTGGGAACGTGCGTTCCGCATCAACCTGCTCGGTGCCGTCAACGGCATCAGGGCGGCGGTGTCCGTCATGCGCGGGCAGCGGTCGGGCTCCATCGTCCTGACGGCGTCGGTCGCCGGCCTGACGGCGTGGACGCACGCCGCCCCGTACTGTGCGACGAAGGCCGCGGTGATCCAACTGGCGAAGGTCGCAGCTGTCGAGTATGCGCGCGATGGCATCCGCGTCAACTGCGTGTGCCCGGGGACCTTCCTCTCGGCGATCCACGAAGGGCTCCCGCCCGAGGCGATCGATGCCATGGCGGCCCGGCATCCGCTGGGGCTGGGGTCCGTCGACGACCTGGTCGGGGCCTACTCGTATCTCGCCGGTGACGCGTCGCGGTGGACGACGGGTTCGGCGATGGTCGTCGACGGTGGTTACTCGGCTCCCTGAGGGAAGTTGCCGCTACTGCGCATTCGGGCGTCCGATCCCCCGGAGGAAGATGTCAGCGAAGGGTCTCGCCACCTCGCGGGCCGACAGGCGCCCGTCCGCCTTCAGCCACAGGTACGTGTAGTTGTGCATGCCGAGCCAGGCCAGGGCGGTCAGCCTCGGGTCGACGTCGCGGAACTCGCCGCAGTCGACGCCGGCCTGGAGAACCACCTCCACCCTTCGCTCGTACTCCCGCCGCCGTCCGCGGAACTGTTCGGCGCGCTCGCCGGTGAGCGCCGGGAACTCGTGGAGGAAGACCCAGACATGATCGGGGTAACGGGCGATGACGTCGAGCAGCTCGTCCCCGAGCATCTGCAGCTGCTCCGAGGGCGAACCCCCAGCGTGAACGACGCGATCGGCGCTGAGCATCACCTCGTCCATCACGCGATCGTGTACGGCGGCGAGGAGCTGCTCCTTCGAGCCGATGTAGTGGTAGAGGGCACCCTTGCCGAGATCGTTGGCCGTACAGAGCTCGGTGATCCCCGTGGCGTGGTAGCCGCTCCGGGCGAACACGCCGGCCGAGGTATCGATGATCGCCTGGCGACGCGCCTGCCACTTCGAGCTTCGTCGAGGCTCGTCGCTCGCTTCACCAGGCCGCATCAGATTCTCCTCACCCAAGTCCCGACACTGTCCCGCTGGCGTGCACCGAGGCCACACAGCTGGAGCAACGTCGGTGGGGGCGCTCGAGCGCCGTCGGCGCACCCGCCCGCGAACGATCCTCCCTGGTCGGTAGAGTACATGCTGGGCTGTGCCCGTCGGCGTGGATCAGCGCTAGCGGTGTACCGGTCGGTCCAATAGGATTGGGTCATGATGGATGTGCTCGCTACGAAGAAGTTGACCGCCGCTGTCGGGGCCGAGGTCGTCGAGATCGACCGCGACCGCTTGCTGCACGATCCGGCGGTGCCCGACGCAGTGCTCGAGGCGCTCGAAGAACACGGTGTCCTCCTGTTCCGGGAGATCGGCCTGGACGACGAGGAGCTGGTGGCGTTCGGGCGGCGCCTCGGCGCCCTCGTGGCCCGACCGGGCCATCCGATTCCGGAGATCACCGTCATCACCCAGGGGCCCGACAACCACCTGGCCGAGTACTTCAAGGGGAACCTGCAGTGGCACATTGACGGCGCGCAGGACGAGACTCCGTGCAAGGCAGGGATACTCAGCGCCCTGGTGATCTCGTCGGGTGACGGCGGCACGGAGTTCGCCAGCACCTACGCCGCCTACGACGACCTCACCGAGGAAGAGAAGGAGCGGTTCACCGGGCTCCGGGTCATCCACACGCTGGAGGCGACGCTGCGCCCCGTCTACCCGGATCCAACCCCGGAGCAGGTCGCCGACTGGCGAAGCCGCGGACCGGGCAAGGAGCACCCACTCGTGTGGAAGCACCGGTCCGGGCGCAATTCCCTCGTCCTGGGTGCCCACGCCGACCGCATCGTGGGCATGGATGCCGAAGAGGGTCACGAGCTCCTTGCCGAGCTGTTGCGCCGCGCCACGCGACCCGAGCGTGTCGTTCGGCACGACTGGGCGGTGGGCGACGTGGTCCTCTGGGACAACACGGGCGTGTTGCACCGGGTCACCGATCACAACCCGGCCTCGCGGCGCGAGCTGCACCGGGTGACGGTCGACGGCGAGGAGCCCATCCGGTGAACTCGAGGTGTCGAGGACCCCGACGGAGGGCGGGCCGAACCTCGACATGATCAAGATCGTCGCCCTGATCAAGCGCCGCCCAGACGTGACACTCGAACAGTTCTGCGAGTACTACGAGCACCGTCACGCTCCGCTGTTCCACCGCTCCATTCCGCCCGAGGTCGCGGACGCGATCACCCACTACGTGCAGAACCACGCCCTGCAGCTCGGAAGCAGCACGACCGATCCGCCCTACGACTGCGTCACGGAGATCGGCTTTCGGGACGTCGTCGGGATGGAGCTGTGGTCGAGCTGGTACCTCGGTGACGAAGGCAAGGTGTTGCGGGACGACGAGGAAACCTTCATGGACCCGCTCCAGCGGGTCGTGGTGGTCGCCGACGAGCGCAACATCGGAGTCGTCCGCTGACGTTGGCGGAACCCTCCCGAGAGATCTAACCTCCGTACCTGGGCAACCTGCGGATCCATGGTCGTGGCTGAGCCGTTCGGCACGGTGGTCGTCCGGCCCGGGCGCTGCTCTTCCGGCCTCGAGTCGGTGCTGTGTATAGTGTACTGGTCGGTACAAACGTCATACTTTTGAAGGGGGACGGGTGGTCAAGCGGACGCGGTACGCGGAGTGGAAGGACAGCTACAAGCACTACAAGTTCGAGCTGAGCCCGGAGGGGATCCTGCTCATGCAGTGCCACACCGATGGTGGTCCGCTCCAGTGGATGTGGGAGTCGCACGACCGCATGTCCGACGCCTTTGCCGACATAGCCGGCGACCGTGACGGCATCAGGTGCGTCATCCACACCGGTACGGGCGACTCCTACAACGCCCTGTGGGGGAAGCCCGTGACGGAGGACGAGACTCCGCTCTACCACGCCTACGGCGATGCCGAGGGCGTGGAGATCATAGATGAGAAGTCGTGGTTCGGCCGTATGATCATTGAGAACCTTCTCGCCATCAACGTCCCGGTGATTGCCGCGGTCAACGGCCCCTGCACCATGCACTCCGAGGTGCCCGTGCTCATGGACATCGTCCTGGCATCGGAGGACACCTACTTCCAGGACCTCTCGCACTACCCGCGGGGCATGGTGCCCGGAGACGGCCAGCACGTCGTCTGGGACGCCTTGGTCGGTCCCAGCCGGTCGCGCTACTTCCTGTTCATGGGCCACAAGTTGACGGCCCAGGAAGCCAAGGAGTGGGGCGTCGTCCACGAGGTGCTTCCCAAGGAGCAGCTCCTCGACCGGGCGTGGGAGATCGCGCGGGAAATCGTCAAGCGTCCCCCTATTGTGAACCGCAACACGAAGTACGTCCTGACCCAGAGTTTGCGCCGGGCCTTCTTGAACGAGCTGCACCACGGCCTTCAGGCCGAGATGTGGGGACAGCGCCAGTTCTTCCCCTTTGGCGCCGGCATGCAGGGGCTCGACCGCCCGTGGGACCAGAAGCCCTGGTCCGACTGAAGCAGGGAGGAAGTCGATGACAGCGATACAGGAAACCGCCGTGAAGTGGCCTGCCTGGGAGGACGCGGCGTTCTACAACCAGGAGCCCGAGGTCATCTACGCGTCGATCGCGGCGCAACGCCATGCGGCCCCCGTGTACTGGTACGAGCCGCCCGGCTATCCGACGGGATTCTGGGTGCTGTCCAAGTACGAGCACCAGCGGTTCGTCGCCAGCCACCCCGAGCTCTTCTCCAGCAAGTACGGGTTCGCCATCGGTGACGCCAGCGATCCGTCGACGGTCATGCACCAGCTGCCCGAATGGGCCAAAGAGAAGATCCTCCGTGGCGATCTGGACCCGGCCGAGATCCGCCGGACGATCGCCCACGGCAAGCTCTCCATGGGCGATCCGCAGTTCGAGAGCCTGATGATCTCGGACCCTCCTCGCCACGGGCAGATCCGCAACATCATGATGAAGTCGTTGCGGCCCAGCCTGGTCCGCGCCCAGAAGCCGCGCATCGCCGAGATCACCGACGAGTTCCTCGCCCGCATTGAGCCGGGTACCGAGGTCGAATTCGTGAGGTCGATCGGCCAGATCCCTGCCGCGCTCATGACCGAGCTCATCGGTGTGCCGCACGACATGCGCGAGCGGTTCATCGACATGTCCTCGGCCCAGATGCTGGCCATCACGATCAACCCGGACATGGATCCCGAAGAAGCGGCACGGATTCAGCGGCAGGTGGGGGAGTTCCACGACTACTGCGAAGAGCTGCTCACGGACCGGCAGGCCAGCGGGGCCGAGGGCGACGACCTCGTCAGCTGCATCGCCCGCTCGACGCACGATGGCCGCCCCGTTCCCCTGGGCATGTCCATTTCGTTCATCCACACGTTCGTGAACGCCGGCGAGACGACGAGGTCGCTGGTGTCATTCATCATGCTGCTGCTGGCGCAGCATCCCGACCAGCGGCGCCTGCTGGTCGAGAATCCCGAGCTCATCCCGAACGCGGTCGAGGAGTCGTTGCGCTTCAACCAGCTGAACTGGTCGGGTTGCCGCACGGCCACCGAGGACATCGAGTTGGGTGGGCAGCTGATAAAGAAGGGCGACTACATCGTCATGGCGTACGCCAGCGGCAACCGGGACGAGGACATCTGGGAGCGGCCCGACGAGTACGACATCACCCGGTCCTTCAACGCCGACCACCAGGGATTCGGCTACGGCGAGCACTCCTGCCCCGGAGCGCTGCTCGCCCGGACCGACTCAGTGACCATTCTCGAACACGTCCTGGCCCGGTTCCCGAACTGGGAGCTGGCCGGGCCGGCCCTGCGCTGGGCCAACCCGTTCATCCAGGGGATGGGCGGCCTGCCACTGAAGTTCTCCGAATGAGCGAGCGCGAGTACTTCTGGCTGCTGCGCTGCCCGTGCGGGACGACGTTGGAGGGCGCTTCCGAAGACGAGATCGTCGACATCTCGTTCGCGCACCTGCGTGAGAAGCACCCGGACATGGCCGACGGGTACGAGCGCGAGCACGTCCTCTTCATGGCGCAGCGCTTCGTCCGGACCTGAACAACGAAGGAGTACCAATGAAAGTCATCCTCGACGAGCTGCGCTGCGACGCACACGGTGTCTGCGTCGCCGCCTGCCCGGAGGTCTTCGCCCTCGAGGACACCGACGACATCGTACGCATACTCGTCGAGGAGCCCGACGAGGCGCTTCGGGAGAAGCTCAACAAGGCAGCGCTGGCATGCCCCAAGGCCGCCATCAAGATTGAGGGTTAGGGGCGCATGAGCGACGAGCAGTTGCAGCAGATCGCCGACCGACTGGCGGTGCAGGACGTCGTGCGCCGCTACTTCGAGCTGGTGGACACCAAGGCCTGGGACAGTTTCGACGAGGTCGTCACCGAGGACACGACCGCCCGCTGGACGCCGGACAGCGTGCTGGCGGGCCGCGAGTCCGTGGTTGGGGCCACGCGGCGCATGATCGGCGGCGACGAGGTCGTGACGTATCACCACGTCGCCACCATGTCGCCGGTCATCGCCGGCGACACGGCCGAGGTGACCGTCCGGGTCCGGGCCATGCACTACGGCCTCGGGCCGCGCGACGGGAAGTTCTACGAGAGTCTCGCCGTCCAGCCCACCAGCCTGGTGCGCACCGCCGCGGGCTGGCGCATACGCCACCACGAGTGGAACATCACGGTGAAGTTCGGGAGCATGGAGGATCTGTTCGCCCCGGAGATCGCTGCCGGCAAGGGCTACTAGGCCGTGGCGTCCAACGGCACGAGCGGCAGCACGTGGGCGCACCCGCGCATCTCGGTGAACTGCATCTGTTCGATGCGACAGTCGATTGAGGAGGACCTGGCGCTCTGGGCCGATTTGGGCCTCGACCACGTCGGGTTGATCTCCCCCAAACTGGAGGCCGCCGGCTGGGAGGCCAGCGAGAAGGCGGTCCTCGACGCCAATCTCCTGGTCTCGAGCATGTCGGCGTACCGGACCGACATCGTCGAGTCCCTGCCGTTCACCGCCGCCGTCGGCTGCGACGCCCTCTACACGGTGTCCGGCAGCTTCGGCACCGTGCAGTGGGAGGAGTCGGCCACGAGGTTCTGCGAGGAGATGGTCCCCATCGTGGCCCGGGCCAACGAGTGCGGGGTGCGGCTGGCGGTCGAGCCGACCAATCCACTGCGCAGCGACGTCAGCTTCGTCTTCTCCGTGAGGGACGCCGTCGACCTGGCCCGGATGGCGGGCATCGGCATCGTCGTCGACTTCTACTCCGCCTGGTACGAGCGCGACCTCGACGAGCTGGTGCGGACGAACATCGATCTCGTCACCCTGGTGCAGATTGACGACTACAAGCTCGGCACCTTCGACATCCCCAACCGCTGCGCCATCGGCGACGGCGACATCCCAGTCGAGCGCCTCATGGCGACGATGCTGGAGGCCGGCTACGAAGGCCCGTTCGATCTCGAGATCCTCGGACCGAGGATCGAGGAGGAGGGCTACCGGGCACCGATCGTGCGGAGCGTGGAGCGTGCAACGGCGATTCTGGAGCGCCTCGGAGCTTGAGGATCCTTGTACCGACCGGTCGGATTGCTTTTTCCGCGTGCTACGCTTATGCCCATTCGGTGACTGGTCAGCAGCCGCCGGGAGAAGGGAGGGAATGACGATGCCCCGCTACCCGAAGCCCGCCGAGGGCAGCTGGACACAGCACTACGCGCACCTCGACATCGAGCCGATCTCCTTCGAGGACTCCGTGTCGCCGGAGTGGTACAAGCTGGAGAAGGAGGCGATCTTCAAGAGGGCCTGGCTCAAGGTCGGGCGCGTCGAAGAGATCCCCCGGACTGGGAGCTACTTCACCAAGGAGATCGCCGCCGCGGACACGTCCATCATCGTCGTGCGCGACGGGGAGGACGTTCGGGCCTTCCACAACATCTGCCGGCACCGCGGCAACAAACTCGTCTGGAACGACTTCCCCCGGGAAGAGACGAGCGGCACGGCCCGTCAGTTCGTCTGCAAGTACCACGGGTGGCGCTACGGTCTCGACGGCGCCTGCACCTTCGCGCAGCAAGAAGGCGAGTTCTTCGACCTCGACAAGGCCGACTACGGGTTGGTGCCGGTGCACTGCGACACCTTCGCCGGGTTCATCTTCGTGAACTTCGCGCCCGAACCGAGCCAGTCTCTGCGGGAGTTCCTGGGCCCCATGCTGCTCGGGATAGAGGACTACCCCTTCGGTGAGATGACCGACCGGTACTCCTTCAAGGTGGAGTGCCGGTCGAACTGGAAGGTGTTCGCCGACGCCTTCCTCGAGTTCTACCACGCCCCCGTGGTGCACGTCGGACAGCATCCGGTGCACCTGCGGGCGATGATCAACCAGAACGGCTACGAGGCTCCGCACTACCAGCTCGACGGTCCGCACGGGGTCGTCACGACGGCGGGTTCCCTGCACCGCGGCTGGGAGATGCCGCCGGAGAACGTCAAGCCGGCCGACATCGCCACCCGCAGCGGGCTGTTCGGCCCGTGGGACCATTCGGACCTGGGGGAGCTGCCGCCGGGGATCAACCCGGGCAAGATCCACCCCTGGGGGTTGTCGTCGTTCCAGTTCTTCCCCAACTTCGCGGTGTTGATCTGGGAGTCGGGCTGGTACAACACCCACCAGTTCTGGCCGACGTCGCACAACACGCTCTTGTTCGAGGGCAACGTGTACTCCCTGCCGGCAAAGTCCGCCTCGGATCGGGTGGGTCGGGAGATGGCGGCGGTGTCGTTCAAGGAGTACTCGCTGCAGGACGCCAACACGCTCGAGGCCACGCAGCTGGGGATTGAGGCGGGCGTGATCGACCAGTGGCCGCTCAACGACCAGGAGGTGCTGGTTCGGCACTTCCACCATGGGGCGAAGGAGTGGGTCCGCAACTACCAGCGAGAGAAGGTGTGACGGAGATGGCGATGCTTCCGAGCCAGTTCGCCGAGCTCGAGCGGTTTGCCCCGACCTGGTGCCTGGCCACCGAGAACGAACGGTGGAACCAGCGGATGTCGAGTTCCATGGATGAGCTGCGCGAGCTCTACGATGCCACGCTGCCGCGGGTTCCCGAGGCGATGGCGTACTGCGACAAGTTCGCCCTCGACGACCTGCCCGAGGACGCGGTCAACCTGTTGCGCCTGGTGTACTCCTTCGTGCTGGTGTCGTTCGCCGTCGAGCTGTGGGGCCAGACCTACCCGCCCGACACCCGCGGCACAGACTTCGTCCGCCTCAGCGAACCGCTGCCCTGACGGAGGGGGCACCGTGACCACCCGGGCCGAGAACGAGCTGATGACTCGCATTGAGGGCGACGCGCCCATGGGCCAGCTCATGCGCGAGCACTACTGGATCCCCTTCGCCCAGTCCGCGCACCTCGTGACCGGCGAGGGCCCCCTGCCGGTCCGGCTCTTCGGTGAGAACTACGTCGCCTTCCGCGCCGACGACGGCCGGGTCGGCTTCCTCGACGAGCTGTGCCCCCACCGCCGCGCCTCGCTCGTGCTTGCCCGCAACGAGGGAGACGGCGTGCGCTGCATCTACCACGGCTGGAAGGTCGACGCATCGGGCCGTGTCGTCGAGTGCCCGACGCAGACGGTCCGGGCCGAGCAGTTTGCCGCCAGGGTGACGGTCGGCCACTACCCGGTCCACGAGGCCGGCGGCCTGGCCTGGGTATGGCTCGGACCCGGCGAGGCGCCCGCCTTCCCCGCCCTCCCGTTCGCCGACGAGGACCTCTTCCGCTACTGGGTCACCGCGCAGGTGCCGTGCAATTGGCTCCAGGGCCTCGAGGGCTCGGTGGACTCCGTGCATGCCGGGATGTTGCATCAGACCTGGATCGCCCTTTCGGTCTCCATGGCGGAGCACTCCAATCTCAGTATCGCCCTCACCGAGTCGCCCACCTATGAGACCGAGGTCACCTCCTACGGCTTGCGGGCCGCCGCCCTGCGCAAGACGACGACCGGTCAGACGTACGTGCGCATCACCGAACACATGCTGCCGCTGGTGACCATCACCCCGGTGGGCGGGAACACGCCGCGGACGGGCGCCGTGTTCGTCATCTCGCCGGTGGACGACACCCATCACGTCCTCTTCTTCGGGACGGTCGGGCCGACCCCTCACAGCGGCGTGTCCCTCGAGCAGATCGCCATGCAGGACCCCGGGTACGTGCCCGATCCTCTCGACTACACCGGGCTGCGCGGTGACCGCTCGAACCGCTGGGGTCAGGACCGCTCGCTGATGGCCGACGGCCACTTCACCGGCTTCGGGCGGAGCCTGCTGGAGGAGGACGCCGCCATCCAGACCAGCATGGGTCCCCTGGTCGACCGCAGCAAGGAGAACCTCTCCTCCAGCGACGTCGCCGTGGCCCGCCTCCGCCGGCTGCTGCTCGATGCGCTGGAGACGGCCAAGGCCGGCGAGCTCCCGCCCGGCAGTGCCCTCAGACCTGAGAGCGTCCGTGTCCCGAACGCCTCGGAGGTGTTCGTGGACGAGGGGATGCGCTGGGAGCACGCCGCGTTCGATCCTCTGCCCAGCTGACATGGCGGAGGGGGGGTTCGAGGACTGGCACGCAGTCAACACGTTGCTCATGACCTACGCCGAGCACCTCGACTCGGGGCGGTTCGCCGAGTTCGCGGCGCTGTTCGAGCATGCCACCTATCGGATCGAGCATTCCGGCACGACGAGTGTCTCGGAGTACCGCGGGGCGGCGGAAGTGCTCGGGTTCTGTGAGCAGACGCGCCTGTACGACGACGGGACGCCGCGCACCAAGCACGTGATCACCAATGTCAACATACAGCTCGACGGCGACAGCGCCACGGCGAGTTCCTACGCGACGGTGTTCCAGCAGACCGATGTGCTCCCCCTGCAACCCATCGCCTCCGGTCGCTACCTCGACCGGTTCTCACGCGCGGTCGGCGGTTGGCGGTTCGCCGACCGTCTCATCACGGGGTTCCTCCTCGGGGACCGCAGCCAGCACGTCGTCTGGTACGACGGAGCGCCGGAGGAGGCGGGGTCGTGAGCCTGCTCCCGCCGGAATTCGCCGATCTGGAGGGATTCGCGCCGCGGTGGTGCCTCCGGACCGAACCGGAGCGTTGGGCTCAGCGCCACGCCAGCTCGATGGGGGAGATGCGAGAGCTCTACGACGCCGTGTTCCCGCGTGTCGAGGCCATGTACGCCTACCTGGACCGCTTCCCGCTCGACAGTCTGCCCGAGGACGCCAGGAACCTGCTGTACCTCGTGCACTCGTTCGTGATGGTGTCGTTCCCCGTGGAGGTGTGGGACGGCCCCCGAATCCCCGACGTCGGCGACGCGACCCTTGACCGGGTCGCCTCGCCCATCTTTTAGGAGTTCGACTATGGCGAGGCACCCCAAACCGGCCGAGGGCAGCTGGACCGAACACTACCCGGGGTTGGGAACCGGGCCGGTGTCCTACGCCGATTCGATCTCCCCCGCGTTCTTCGAGCTCGAACGCGAAGCCATCTTCAAGCGGACATGGCTGCAGGTCGGCCGCGTCGAGCAACTCCCGCGTCACGGGAGCTACTTCACCCGGGAGATCGCAGTCGCCCACACATCGGTCATCGTCGTTCGCGACGCGGAGGACCGCGTGCGGGCGTTCCACAACATCTGCCGGCACCGGGGCAACAAGCTCGTCTGGAGCGACTTCCCCGGGCAGGAGACCAGCGGAACGGCGCGTCAATTCACCTGCAAGTATCACGGCTGGCGCTACGGCCTCGACGGTGCCTGCACCTTCGTCCAGCAAGAGGGTGAGTTCTTCAACCTCGACAAGGCCGACTACGGACTGGTCGAGGTCTCGTGCGACATCTGGGCCGGGTTCATCTTCATCAACTTCGAGAGCCGGCCACGGCAGGCCCTGCGCGACTTCCTCGGTCCGATGGTGACTGCCATCGAGGACTTCCCCTTCGACCGGCTCACCCAGCGCTACGGCTTCCGCTCCTCGGTGTCGGCCAACTGGAAGCTCATGACCGATGCCCTCCAGGAGCAGTACCACGCGCCCATCGTGCATGCCAACCAGCGGTCCGAGAGCTTCGAGGAGCACAACTTTGCCGGTGGGTTCGAGGCCCCGCACTACCAGATCGACGGGCCCCACCGGATGTTCAACTCGGCCGGGATCCGCCCCTGGGAGCTCCCCGAGGACCAGATCAAGCCCTCGGAGCAACTCCTCCGGGGCGGCCTGTTCGGTCCGTGGGACCCGCCCGAGTTCTACGAGAGCACACAGGTCAAGGGAATGCGACCCGGCGGCCACGAGCGCGTGGGCGTTGCGCTCTTCGAGATCTGGCCGAACTTCGCCATCCAGCTGTGGGAGCGCGGCTGGTACCACACCTACCAGCACTGGCCCACGTCCTACGACCGGCACATCTTCGAGTGGAACATGTACTTCGCGCCGCCGCGCACTGCAGCCGAGGCGGTGGCCCAGGAGATGACGGCGGTGTCGCTCAAGGAGTTCGCCCTCCAAGACGACAGCCTCATTGAGTCGATCCAGCTGACGCTGGGCTCGGCCGGACTCACCGACTTTCCGCTGGGAGACCAGGAGATCCTCTGCCGCCATCTGCACAAGACGGCGCAAGACTGGGTGGCGGACTTCCAAGAGCCGGGCTCGTGATGCCGGCGCAGCCCCTGCAGCCCGACATGAGCTGGTTCGGAGTCCTCGAGCACCACGCCATCCGTACCCCGACGAAGCCGTTCAGCATCTTCGACGACGAGGTCGTCACGTACGGGGAGATGGTGGCTCGCGCCACCGCACTGGCTGCCGGCCTGCACGAGCGCGGGGTCGGTGTCGGCGACGTCGTGGGCCTTCTCTCCTACAACTGTCCCGAATTCCTCGAGACGATCTTCGCGGCGAACTACCTCGGTGCGGCCGCGATGCCGATCAACTGGCGGCTCGCCGCGGCCGAGGTCCGGTACATCCTCACTCACTCCGAGGCGCGCGCGCTCGTCTGCGACGGATCGCTCGTCGAGCTCGCCAATGACGCGACGAAGGAGATGGAGACACCCCCGGCCCGCGTGTGCATCTCCGGGCCAAGCGCCCAGGGGTGGACCCCGCTCGCCGATCTCCGGGCCGTGACGACCGTGCCCGAGCGAGCCCGCGCCGCCGGCGATGACATCCACCGCTTGATGTACACGTCGGGGACCACGGGACGCCCCAAGGGCGTCATGATCACACACGCCAACCTGGCCTGGAAGAACTTTGCCCACGTCATTGAGTTCGGCGTCACCGGAGCGGACGTCGGTCTCGCCTGTGGACCTCTCTACCACGTGGGAGCGCTCGACCTCACGACCACCACCTTGATCGCCGCCGGCGCGACGATCATCATCCACCGCGCCTTCGAAGCTCAGGCCGTGGTCGACGAAATTGAGCGGTCACGTGTGAGTACGGTCTGGCTGGCGCCCGCCATGGTCAACGCGATCATGAGTCTGCCCGACATTGAGCGGCGCGACCTGTCGTCCGTGCGGTTGCTCATCGGTGGCGGAGAGAAGATGCCGATCCCCCTGATCGAGCGCGTCCAAAAGACGTTTCCTTCGGCGTGGTTCGCCGACGCGTACGGTCTCACCGAGACGGTCTCGGGTGACACGTTCTTGGACAGGGCGAGCACGGTGAGCAAACTCGGAAGCGTGGGCCGTCCGTGCCTGTACCTCGAGGTCGACATCTGGGACGAGCAGAGGGACTCGCTGCCCCCGGGGGAGCGCGGGGAGGTCGTGCTGCGCGGGCCCAAGGTGTTCAAGGGCTACTGGCGCGATCCCGAGGCGACCGACGCCGCGTTCGCCGGCGGTTGGTTCCACACCGGAGACATAGGCGTCAGGGACGGCGACGGGTACCTGTATATCGTCGATCGCCTCAAGGACATGATCCTGTCGGGAGGTGAGAACATCGCCGGCTCCGAGGTCGAGCGCGTGCTCTATGAGCACGAGGCCGTTCTCGAGGCAGCCGTGGTCGGGCGTCCCGATGATCGATGGGGTGAAGTCCCTGTCGCCTTCGTCGTACTGCGGCCGACCGCCACCGCTTCGTCGGACGAGCTCATTGCGCACTGCCGCCTGCAGCTGGCGCGCTTCAAGGTTCCCAAGGAGATCCTCTTCCTCGAAGCGCTGCCGCGTAACCCATCCGGCAAGGTGCTCAAACGTGAGCTCCGATAGGGTGCGTGACCGCAGGTATTCGGATCGAGCGGAACAGGTTGAAGGGGACGGATGACGACAGAGACGGTTGTACGGGGGTTCTGCCCAGAGGTGGTCGCGTGACCGGGCCCGGCGGGCGTATCCCGCCGTTCCCCTTCGCCGAGTGGGACGACGACGCCCGGAGGGTACTGCCGGGCTACCTTCGCCGGCCCGAGCTGTACGAGTCGCATGGCGGCGACCGCCCGATGCCGGCCGCACTCGGCCACTACGCGCGGCACTTCCGGTTGGGTGTGGCCTGGATGGACTTCAGCGACGTGTTTGCCAAGGACCCGCTCCTCGATACGCGCTACCGCGAGATCCTGGTCCTGCGCGTGGCCTGGCGCACCCGGTCGCAGTACGAGTGGTTTCAGCATGTCCGCATTGCCCAGCAGTGCGGCCTGACGCCCGAGCACGTGCAGGCGGCCATGGAGGGCCCCGAGGCCGCACTGTGGACGCCCGTCGAGCGCACTCTTGTGGCCACCGCCGACGAGATGATCGACCATTCGGTCGTCTCGGATGCGACGTGGAGCCAACTCAGACCGCACTTCGACGATCAGCAGCTCATAGAGTTGCTGTACGTGATCGGCGCCTATACCTGCCTCGCCATGGTGACCAACAGCGTCGGCCTCATGCCCGACCCGACACCGGAGGTCGAAGTGCCGCCGATGCCGCCGTTGGAGGTCTGATGGGAGGAGGCCGCTACGCGCTGGGCGTCGTCGGGTTCGCGTTCGCACCCCTTCCCGCGGCCGAGGCGTCGGTGCGGGCCAGCGAGCTCGGCTTCGAGTTCATCGATCCTCTGGTTGGCACGGATCCGTCGACGCTGAAGTTGCCGGTGGGCTGCCCGGCCTCGGATCCGAAGCCCGTTCCGGGATGGGGGTTCTGCCCCGCGCCGCGGGACGGACCCGGTCGCTGGGAGGCGACGGTGGAACAGTTCCGCGCTGCGCCCGGTTGCCTGATGGAGCCGTGGGCCGGGGCGTGCGTGAACTCACTCGAGACGATGCAGGCGGTCGCCCAGGAGGTCCCGGGGCTGCGCTTCCTGGTCGACACCGGGCATGTGGCCGCCTGGGGCGGTGATCCCGTCGAGTTGTTGGACTACGCCGATCACGTGCAGCTGCGTCAGGGCAAGCCCGGACAGGGCCAGCTCCATGTCGACGACCCGACCGGGACGGTCGACTTCGCTGCGGTGATCCGCCGGCTCGATGCGATCGGCTACCGGGGCAAGCTGGCGGTCGAGTACTTCAGCCTTCCCGATCTGGGGTGGCCGCTCGAGGATCCGGTGGGCTGGTCGGTCGACCTCGCCGCCCACGTCCGCCCGCTGTTGGTGTGAGGCAGCGCGCCGGACGCGTCCTCAGTGGAGGCGGACAGAACCGTCCTCGGCCAGCTTCCAAAAGGGAATGTGCGCCACTTCCCACGGGTGGCCATCGGGATCGATGAAGAGGCCGGTGTAGCCGCCCCAGTCGTTGGCCGCGCCGGGCCGACCGATGGATGCCCCGGCGGCCTCGGCCTCGGCCAGGATGGCGTCGACCTCGGCCTGCGAGCCGACGTTGTGGGCCAGCGTCACCCCGCCCCACCCGCCTCCGTCCTTGACCGCGCTGTCCTCGGCGAGCTTGTCGCGGCCCCACAGACCGAGGACCATGCCATCGAGCTGGAAGAGGACGATGTCGCCATCGGGCGACTCGCCGGTCCAGCCCAGGCGTTCGTAGAAGGTCCGCGCCCGGCCGACGTCGGCGACACCGAGCGTGATGAAGGTGAGTCGCTGTTCCATGGCGCGAGTATCGCACAGTGATCGGAATCTTGTACCGACCGGTCGGATTGACGCTGTCGCCCGGCGACATCTATCCTGAACCTACCGGCATGGTGTGCCGGAGTGGGGAGGGCCGATCGTTGTCTCGCCATTTCAAGCCGGCCGGGCATGACTGGACGGTGCACGCGGGGCTCGCGGCTCGGACCTTGTCTGTTCGGACGAACCTTCGGGTGATCGGTTGGAAGGTGCCATGACGACCCTGAGCGAGAACGAGTTGATGACCCGGATTGAGGGCGACGCTCCCATGGGCCGGCTCATGCGGGAGAACTACTGGATTCCCTTCGCACTCTCGTCGCACCTGGTGCACGGGGAGGGCCCGACCCCGGTGCGCCTACTCGGCGAGAACTACGTCGCGTTCCGCGCCGAAGACGGCCGGATCGGCTTTCTCGACGAGCTCTGCCCTCACCGGCGCGCCTCGCTGGTGCTCGGTCGCACCGAGGGAAACTGCATCCGGTGCATCTACCACGGGTGGAAGGTCGACGTCACCGGTTGCGTGGTCGAGGCGCCCACCCAGGTCACCCGTCCCGAGGCGTTCGCCTCCAGGGTGCAGGTCGTCCATTTCCCCGTCCACGAGTCGGGTGGGCTGGCGTGGGTGTGGCTGGCCGGCGACGAGCCGGCGTCGTTCCCCGACCTACCCTTCCGCGATGCCGAGCTGTACCGCTTCTGGTGCGTGTCACGGGTCCCCTGCAACTGGCTGCAGGGGGTCGAGGGCACGATCGACTCCGCCCACGTGGGCATGCTCCACCAGACATGGATCGCCGAGGCCGCCCAGATGGCCGAGCACTCCAACCTCAGCTTCGCCCTCGCCCAACCGCCGAGCTACGAGACCGAGTCGACCTCCTATGGGATGCGGGCGGTGGCGCTGCGCAAGACGGCCGAAGGCGGCGCCTACGCTCGCATCACCGAGCACCTGATGCCGTTGGTGACGGTGGTGCCCATCGGCCGGGCCATGGCCCGGTCGGGCTCGGTGTTCGTCATCTCGCCCGTCGACGACACCCACCACCTCCTCTTCTACGGAACCTTCGGGGACACGCCCCACAGCGCCGATACGCTGGACCGGACCGCCATGCAGGCGCCCGACTACCTTCCTGACGACTTCGACTACACGGGCCTGCGAGGCGATCGTACGAACGGCTGGGGTCAGGACCGCTCACGGATGGGCGACGGGCACTTCACTGGTTTCTGGCGGAGCCTGCTCGAAGAGGACGCGGTCATACAGACGAGCATGGGGGCCATCGTCGATCGCAGCAAGGAGAACCTCTCCTCGAGCGACGTCGCCGTGGCGCACACCCGCCGCATGCTGCTCGACGCGGTGCGTGCCGCCGAGACGGGCCAGCGCCCGCCCGGTAGCGCCTTGACGCCCGCCGGCGTCGAGCTGCCCAACGCCTTCGAGGTGTTCGTCGAAGAGGGGATGCGTTGGCAGGACGCGGCACACGCGATGCTCGAACAGCTGCGGTCCACGGCATCCTCGTAAGGGTGTCCTCGTAAGGGTGCTCGACGGCCGAGAGGAGCCGATCCGATGACTGAGCCGCGAACGGCGATCGTCACCGGGGCCGCGTCGGGTCTGGGGCGCGCCATCGCCGAGCGGTTCGGCGCCGACGGACGTCACGTCGCCCTCTTCGACCTGAACGGGGAGGCGGCGGCGACCGCGGCGGACGGAATCGTGGCCAAAGGCGGCCGGGCGATCGGCTACCGGGTGGACGTCACCGACCGTGCGGCGATCGAAACGGCCGTCGCCGACGTGGCGACGACGCTCGGGGCGCCGACGATCCTGGTCAACGATGCCGGGCTCACCGGGTTCCAGCCGTTCCTCGAGATCACCGTGGACGACTGGAACGCGCGGATAGACGTGAACCTCACCGGGACCTTCCACTGCTGCCAGGTGGTGATCCCGCACATGCTCGACGCCGGGTGGGGCCGCATCGTGAACATCTCGTCGTCGAGCACGCACAGCGGCGTCGCCCGCATGACCCACTACGTCGCCTCGAAGTCGGGCGTGAACGGCCTGAGCAAGTCGCTGGCACTGGAGTTCGCGCCCAGGGGCATCACCGTCAACGTCATCCCGCCTGGCTTCATCGACACGCCGATGACGCGCCGCTCGGTCGAGGAGGGAATGGTGGACTTCGAGCGCTCGCTCGCCACGACCCCGGTCGGTCGTGCCGGCCGGGCGGAGGACATCGCTGCCGCGTGTGCCTTCTTCGCCAGCGAAGAGGCCAGTTACATCACCGGCCAGATCCTGGGTGTCAACGGAGGCCGCAATACCTGAACGGCCCGGTCACCTGAACGGCCCGGTCAGGAGGCCGGGGCTTCCGCGGCGGCCCGCTCCGCCAGCGCCTTCTTGATGTGGGGCAGATCGGGATAGACCGTTCGCCCACCCTTCAGCTCGTGGAAATTGGCGTTGCGCGTCAACCAGAGCGTGTGCTCGAACAGCTCGAGCGCCTCGTCGTCGGGGGGAGGCTCACTGATCACCGGACCGAACATGCACGGACCGTCGCCGGCATCGAGGCGCAGGCTGGGGACACCGAAGGCGCCGGTCTCGTCCACCAGCCGCTCGTGCTCAGCCCGGACCTGCTTCCACGTCCCGGGGTCGCCGATGGCTTGGTCGAACAGAGTGGGGTCGAGGTCCGCATCCACGAGCGCGGCCCGGATCACCGACGGGTCGGACAGGTCCTCGAGCTCGAAGAAGTACCGGCGACCGATGGCGGCGTAGAAGGCGCCGCACGCCGCGTGACCTACGGCGTCGCGCACCACGACGGCGATGCGCAGCACCGGGGCCGACTTGGACTCTTCCGGATCGAAGTCGTCGTGGGGGCCTTCGAAATTGTTGAGCTCGAGGCAGAACACACCCCAGCGCAACTCGATCCGGCCCAGCTCCTCCAGTCGCAGCGCCCAGCGGGAGGTCTGGTAGCACCACGGGCACCTGGGGTCGAAGTAGAACTGAATGGTTTCCTTCATGGCCTCATTGTACGGGTGGCGTGCCGTCCCCCAGCCAGTGCCGAGCCGTCCTTTTCCGCGGTCGGCTCGACCGGCGGCCACGAATTTGTACCGACCGGTCGGATTGACGCTGCAGCCGGAGCACCTATAGCCTCGGAACGTCGGCATGGTCTGCCGCAGGGGGAGGATGGGGTACGCCGGGGACACCTTGCCCCTGTACGTCGTGTCGCCGATGGGGGCTATACCTACGACATCGGGCTCGCGTCAGCTGCGGGCATCGACGAACGACAACGCAGCGCTGATGCACTGAACTGATCGGAGGGATCTCGTGGACGACGAGCAACTGCAGGACCGTCTGGCGACCATGGAGGGGCGGATCAGGTTCCTCGAGGACCAGGTGGCCATTCACCGCCTCATCAACAGCTGGGGGCCTGCGGTCGACACCGGCAACGCCGAAGTCGCCGCTTCCTTGTTTGCCGACGACGGGCTGCTCGAATCGGACCTGTCGTATCTCATCGGACCGGCGGCGGTCGGCGCTATGGTACTGGCCGAGGGCCATCAATCGCTGATCCGGGACGGATCCGCCCACATACCGGCCTCTCCCCTCTTCCATATAGAGGGCGACCGCGCCACGGCGACGGGCTACACACGGGTCTACCGTCACACCGAGGACGGTTACGAGGTCTGGCGCGTCTCGGCCAACCACTGGGAGTTCAGGCGTACCGATGATGGTTGGCGGGTGACCAGGCGGACCAACCACGTCATAGACGGGGGACCAGAGGCCAACGTTATCCTCGCCCGTGCGTTCGAGCGGGAAGGCTGACCGACCCGGCCGAACGACTCTTTGTCGCCGGCTACGATCGTTGTGAGGAAACGACGTCAGGAGTGATCGGGGTGTCGGGAGTGATCCGCATGTTGAGGAACGCATCGACCGTGACCGCGCAGCCGGGTGGGCATATGGTGGTGGCGTCGATCTCCTCGACGATGGCCGGGCCGGTGAACGAGTCGCCCGCCCGCAGGCGTACGCGATCGTATATCGGGGTATCCACGTAGTCGCCGGCCTCCTCGAAGAACGCCCGCCGTATGCCGGTGTGCGCTTCATGCGCGGCACTCTCTCGAAGATCGTGCCGGTTGATGTGGGGCTTTTCGGGGGACCCACTGGCTCGGACCCGGAAGTTCAGCAGCTGACAAGGGTCGATCGGTCTGATCCCGAAGAGAGTGAAGTACGCGTCCCGGAAGCGAGCCTCGGCCTCCTCAATCGCCTGGCGTCCGGATTTCCCAGGTGACACCCGAACCGGTATCTCATGACGTTGATGGAGCAGTCGCACGTCTATCGTCCGCTGCAACGTCATGGCGTCTTCGGCCATCCCGGCCGCGCGCAGTGCGTCGCGGCCTTCTACCTCCATCTCTTCGAAGAGTCTGTCGATGACCGTCGGATCCGCTTCGGCGACATCGACCAGCCGCGTGCGGATGTAGTCGAAGGACAGGTCGCTCACCAGGAGACCGAAGGCCGAACGGACTCCGGGGGACGGGGGGATGATGACGGTAGGAATCTGGAACTGGCGGGCGATCTGGACGATGTGGGCCGGGCCTGCTCCTCCGAATCCGATGGCGCAGAATTCCTGGGGGTTTACGCCACGCCGTATGGTCACCATCCGGACAGCCGACCCCATCTTGGCGTTGACCAGGTCGTAGACGGCTCGGGCCGCTTCGGTCACCGACAGGCCAAGGGGACGAGCGACCCGATCAGCGAGGGCGTCGTGGCTCTTGGAAGGGTCAATGGCCAGTCGTCCGCCCAGGGCGTTCTCCGCTCCGATGTAGCCCAGCACGACATTGGCGTCGGTGACGGTCGCGTCGTGCCCGCCCAGGCCGTAGCAGGCGGGCCCGGGATTGGCACCCGCACTTTGCGGTCCGACGTGCAGCAAACCGCCCCGGTCCACCCAGGCGATGCTGCCCCCGCCGGCGCCCACCTCAGCGAGATCGATGACGGGGATCCGCACCGGTTCGCCGACCTTTCCCGCTCCGCTTGCGTCCGCTCCCACCCGGAACTGGTGCGTGATGTCGGGTTCGCCGCCGCGGATCACGCTGGCCTTGGCCGTGGTGCCCCCCATGTCGAACGAGATGATGTTCGAGTACCCGCACACCTGGCCGAGGTGTCTCGACGCAATGACCCCTGCGGCCGGGCCCGACTCGATGCTGAGTACCGCTCGGCGCGCGATCTCATCGGCCGGCATGACGCCCCCGGACGACGTCATGATCTCGAGACGTGCGGGGATGTTCCGGCTGGCGAGTTCCTCTGACAAGCGGTGAACGTAGGTGGAGAAGGTGGGGCCGACGTACGCCGAGACGACGGTTGCCACGGCTCGCTCGTACTCCCCGAGCTGGGGCCAGATGTCCGACGAGACGACCACATACGAGTCGGGCAGCTCGTGCTGGAGGATCTTCAGCACGAGCTGCTCGTGCACCGGATTGGAACACGCGTGCAGCAGCGACACGGCGATCGCTTCGGGCGCAAGCGATCGCAACTGGTTCAGCCATTCCGGCGAACCTGCGGGATCGAATGCGAGGTGGACCTGACCGTCCACCAGAACCCGCTCGGGGACCTCCACCACCATCTGCCGCGGAACCAGCGGCGGGGGCCGCCGATACAGCGCGTTGTGGGTGTCGCTATCCGACCGCGCGTTCTGGCCGATTTGGAACATGTCGCCGAAGCCGGCCGTCGTGACAAAGGCGACCCGAGCACCCCGCCCTTCGAGGATCAGATTCGTGGCGAGCGTTGTGGCGTGGACGGCCCTCGCGACGTCCGATGGTCGCGCCCCCGCCTGTTCCAGGACGGAGGCAAGCCCCTCGACCACGCCCTCGACGGGATCGTGCGGCGTGGTGAGCGTCTTCGCCAGGAAGGGCCCCACGCCGGGCGGACCACTGACAACGATGTCGGTGAAGGTCCCTCCGATATCGATTCCCATGTAGTAGTTGCCCGATTCCGGCATCAGTCGGTCCCGCTTCCGACTCGGGTGGCACGTGGGGAGTCGTCTGCTTCCCACGTCTCGGGATCGACGATGACTCCGTAGTCACGGAGGGCACCGTCAACCGACACGAATCCCTCCTGTACATCACGGAGGACCATACTCGCCTCCCTGTCCAACGGGTCGCCGTAGCCGCCGCCACCGCTGACGAGCATGGTCACTGTCGTTGCGGCCTCCACCGGAATGTTCGTCGCCTTGGGGGCGGGACGCCACTCGTCAGGCAGCCCGCGGTTGATGATCCATCCGCCGCCGGCTCCAGGACGGCCGCCGGCGAGACCGGCGGGGGGTATGCGGCAGCGGTCGACCACCCTCGTGGTCACGTCAGCCCGAGCGAGGAACGTGACCTCCTTCGTCAGGGCCGCACCCCCTCGCCATCGGCCGGGTCCGCCACTGTCGACCCAGACACGAAAGTACTCGTGCCGCAGTGGATATTCGGACTCGAGCACCTCCAAACTGGTGCCGTAACCGCCCTGCTGGCCGCTGAACATGGCGTTGGGGTCACAGTCGACACCATCCATGGTCGAGCGGGCACCTCCGGTCCCGAAGTGGGGTGTGAGCAGGACAAACGGGTCGCCGTCGGGACTCCGGCCGGCGGCAATCAGGGAATGGACGGTTCCGCCCGGCGCCTGCACCAGGTCGGGATACGCCGTCCCCAACCCTTGCCAGATGGAGTCGATGATGGCTTGCACAGCACCAATCCGGATATTGCACGCGGCCGGAAACCGCGGATTGACGATGCTGCCGAGTGGCAGCACGACACCTATCGGATTGTAAAGGCCTTCGTTCATTGGAACGTCGGAGCCGATGTAGTAGCGCAGGGCGTGGAGTATTCCTGACAGCGACTGGCTGTACGACGAGTTGACCGCGCCCCGTGCCTGGTCGTCCGTACCCGTGAGATCGACGAGGATGTCAGATCCCCGTACGTCGACGCGGACCCTGATCCAGTAGCTCTTGTCGGCCACGATCCCGTCGTCCTCCACCAGGTATGACCCAGAGTAGGAGCCGTCCGGGATGGCAGCGATCGCGTCGCGGGTCATACGTTCGGCGTACACGATCAGATCGTCTATGAGCGACAGCAGAGATTCCTTTCCGTGTCGCTGGGCCAGTTCTTTCAGCCTGATGTCGGCGACGTTGCCGGCGGCCACCATGGCATTGACGTCCCCCAGAACCCGGTTCGGTGTTCGGCTGTTTGCCTCAATCAATCGGATGACGTCCTTGTTGGGGTGGCCAGCCCGGTAGAGATGGATCCCGGGAATCATCACGCCCTCGTGGAAGCACTCGGTGGCGAGGCCCGGGAGGCCGGCGGCGGACACCCCACCGAGGTCCGAGACGATCATGAGCGCGCCGTGGAAGAAGGTGAGCTCCCCCTCGACATAGATGGGCTTCAGGACCATCACGTCCGTCGGATGAATGCCGCCCCGGAAGTGGTCGTTGAGGATGAAGACGTCACCGTCCTCCATCGACGGCCCCGGGGTGTCCTTGAGGAGTTCCTGTAGACCTACTCGGACGGCCGAGCAATGGAATTCGCCTCCCGTCGTCTGGGCAATCAGCCGTCCGCCAGCATCAAAAAAGGCGGTCGCGATGCCGGAGCTCTGATTGACGAAGGGCGAATAGGCGTTGCGCGCTGCGACCGCGCCCACCTCGTCTGCGAAGTTTTCCAGTGCGTTGTGCAACAACTCTCGCTGTATGGGGCTGCTCATCGACGTTTCCTTTGTACTCGTCGTCCTGGCGCCGGATTGCGCTGTGTTTCGCCTCGAGGCGAGCTGTGCCGGTCGACCCGTATACTGCTCGAAAGGCGGTTGCCGCGACGCAGGAGGCTCAAGATGGCCGGTGGGGGACGGACGGTGGTCAGCTTCGACATCGACGGGACACTCGAGATGGGCGACCCGCCCGGACCGATCGGGGCCGACTTCGTCAAGCGGACACAGGAGGGCGGCTGCATCATCGGCAGCTGCTCGGACCGGACCATGCGCGAGCAATCCGACGTGTGGGAGCGGGCCGGCATCGTCCCGGACTTCGTCGTGGCCAAGCACCGGCTGGAGCGGGTCCGGGAACAGTTCACCTCCGAGCGCTTCGTGCACATCGGTGACACGCAGATCGACGCCCACTTCGCCCAGCTGGCCGGCTTCGAGTTCTTCTTCGCCCTCGACCTGGCCGACTGCCTGGGTCTACCCGCGGGACCCCCCGGATCGGACTGATCCCGGTCGGCGCTTCCCGGCGCACTCACCGCGGCGCCCACCATCTGGGAGCCTCTCCCCAGCCGGCCGTCTCAACCTGCGCGGGCCTCGTGTAGCGCAGAGTGGTGGTTGCCGCTCCCGTTCGCCACGGCAGTCGCACCACCCGGCGACCGGGCGCGTCCTCGAGCGGCGCGAACGGGGCCAGAGCGGCGACGTGGGGGTGGTGGACCAGATCCGGGTAACTCATCCACGGCGTGACAACTCCGCCGTGCTCCTCCACCACACGGCCGACTTCCTCCCAAGGAGCCGATTCGAAAAGTGACGACCAGAACGGGGCCCACCGCGGCTCCTCGGGCTTGGTGAGGTCCATGGCGGCGGGGACTTCGCCCCCGAAGTGCTCAACGATGGCGAGGACCTGCTCGGGTCGGGGCGATGTACCCCACTTGGCGGCGAAGGCCACCGAGATCGGGCGGTCCTTGGCCCGTATGCGGCCGTGGTCCTCCGGATCGGTCCAGACCCTGAGGTGGATTCCCGGCCACTGATCCGGATGGGAAAGGCACGTCCAGTGCATCCCCTTGATGGTGTGATGGGTTCCCAGGGCGCTGACGTGAATGACGTCGCCGTCGCCGGTGTGCTCGCGCCGGTAGATGGCCCCGGCCACTGCCTGGTAGGCGGCCAGTCCCGCGTTCATCATGGCTTGGTCCACGCCGAGGCGGCGAGGTTCATCGCCAATGGAGCCGAGCCCGGCCCAGGTGTTGCTCATGGCCTGCACCGTCAGCTCGGACCCGGGCTGGGTGGCAATCGGCCCGAGGCTTCCGTAGGCCGAGAGCCAGCAGACGATGAGGTCCGGTCGACGGGCGGCCAATTCCTCGAGTTCCATTGCCGGCGGGGCGCCGTCGGGATCAACGGCGTCGACCAGGATCACGTCGGCGTCTCCCGCGAGGTCCACGACCTTCTCCGGAGCGGGGGCCACCGCGATACGTTTGTTGCGATTCAGCTCCACGTACGCCACGCCGAGGCCGTCCACGAACGGCGGTCCCCAATGGCGCACGTGGTCTCCGCCGGCCGGCTCCAGCTTCAGCACGTCGGCGCCCTGGTCGGCAAAGAGAGACCCGCAGTACGGACCCCCGATGCCGCTCGTCAGCTCGAGCAGCCGCAGCCCGGCGAAGGGGTGGTCCGGTGTGCCCGGCCGATCGGCCGAGCGGTCGGGCCTGGTCGCAGGGGCCGCCCGCCCGAGCTCGGCCAAGACATCGACCGTGTGCTCGCCGGGCTCGGGATTGCGAAAGATCCTGGCCGGGGCGTTCGCGAACTTCCACGGCGCGCCACCGGTGAACACCGTTCCGAACCGGCCGGCATCCAGCTCTATCACGTGGTCGTTGTCCCGGATCTGGGGGTGGACCTTGATCAGGTCGAAATCCCAGAACTTCGAACACGGTACCTGGCGGTGGCTGAGCCGCTGCATCCACCACCACGCGGGCCTGGACAGGAAGACCGTCGCCAGCTCCCCCGCGAGGCGCTCCCGGTTCTCCACCCGGCGCGGATTGGAGGAGTACTCAGGGCGGCGAGTCAGGTCTTCGCGCTCGATCCCGTCGCAGAGTCGCCCCCATTGGCCCTCGGTCTCCGCACTGATAGCCACCCACGTCCGGTCCTCGCAGAGGAACGCCTGGCTGGGCGCCACCAGACTGGCGGCCGATCCGAGGGGACCGGGGACGTGTTCGCCATTCAGGTACTCGGCGATCCTGGTGGCCTGCATGGAGAGCGTGGCCTCGAGCATGCTGACGCTCAGGTGCCTCCCGCCGAGCCGCGTACGGGTGGCCAACCCGGTGAGGACGGCGGCGGTGATGTACATGCTGGCGTTCAAGTCGATGTGACCCAAGTAGCGCAACGCCTCCCAGCTTCCGCGGTCCGCCCCTGTAACGCTGCACCATCCACCGAAGACCTGCAGGAGAGGATCGCTCCCCGCCCGGTCAGCGAGGGGACCGGAGTCACCCCAGCCGTTGGACGAGCAGTAGATGATGGTCGGGTTGCGGGCCATCACGGAGACGGGATCGAAGCCGAGTCGTACCACCGAAGAGGGCTTGAAGTTGTTGACCAACACGTCGGAGGCCTCTATCAGGCGCCACATGTGTCGGAGGTCGGTATCGTCGGCCAGGTCGAGCTTGACGGACCGCTTGGAGGTGTTGAAGTTGATGTAGCACGCAGCAACCCCGTCGATGGTCGGCGGGACGAGCCGTTGCGGATCGCCCTGCGGTGCCTCCACGTGAATGACAGAGGCGCCCATCGCTCCCAAAAGCGAGGTGGCGAACGGCCCCACGCCGTACTGGGTCCAGTCGACGACCCGAACGCCTTCGAGCGGTCCCGGCATTTACGCCGCAGCCGGTCCAGCGTTCATACCAGGAACCGCCCTGGTTGCGCCGGATCGGCGGGGAGGTCCCCCCCGAAGCGCTCACGGGAGGCGGCCACCCTCGCGTCCCACTCGACGTCGATCTCGTGGCGGACCCAGTCCGGAACCGGTCCGGGCGGTCTCCTCCGATTCGGTTGGAACTCGCGCAGGAGCACGCCAGGCAGCGGCAGGTCGGGCTCCAAGGCGTCCTTGTTGTGCTCCCGGACGACGGTCCCGTTGACGACGACATAGTCGATGCCGACGGGCTCGGAGATGAGCCGGGTGGCACCCTGGGGCAGGTCGTCCACCTCTTGGACGGGGCCGTCGTTGATCGTCGCCGGGTTGAACACGACGATGTCGGCGGGCCGGCCGGCCAGGAGAAGACCCCGGTCGACGATCCCGAACTGGGCGGCAGCGAGGGACGTGGCGTGCTGAACCGCCCGTTCGATCGGCAGACCGCCCTCTCGCACGAACCGCCCGAGCAACCGGGCCGGCCAGGATCCCATGCACATCTGGGAGAGGTGGGCCCCGGCGTCGTGCAGGCCGATGCCCACCTCGTCGAAGGTCCGCAGCGAATCGAGGCCGAGCAGGGGATCCTGGCTGGCGAAGCGGATGAGGAACCGACCGGCCAGGTCGGAGGCGACGCACACCTCGTAGAGCACCTCGGCGCCGGTCAGTCCGGTCGCCCCCGCGATGTCGGCGACGGATTGGCCTTCCCAGTCCGGCCGGGTCGGCGCCTTGACGATCAGAATGGCGGGCCAGTACCGGCTGTTCCACGAGTCGATGTCGGTGTCGGTGATGAAGCGCGGGAGGAAGGAGGGGTCCTGGTAGAAGGCCAACCGCTCCTCGGGGGTGCGCATGCTGACCACCGGCCCGAACAGCTCGTTCAGCTGCGGCACCCCGAAAGCCCCGCCGGGCAGGTTGATGGCGAAGTAAGAGGGGTCGTGAAGCCCGATGTAGATGGAGCCAGGGATCACCTGCAGCTGGGGGTAGACCTGGTAGCCGACGTCCCACAGCTCCGTGCGCACCCGATCGAGCTGTGTCGGGGTGAGCTCGGCCAGCACCACGCCGGTCTCTTCGAGCAGGCGCAGTACGAACGGGTTGGTGAGCACCGTGCCGCCGACCCCCTGCAGCCGCCCGTGGCGGGCCCGAGCCAGCGTGGCGCACAGGGCCAGGAACTCCCGCTCGTCGGCCCAGCGGCTGGGCACCGGCACGCCGCCGGCTCCGGTGTGGCCGGGGCTGCCGGTGGTCGACAGCCCGGCGGCGCCGGCGTCGAGGGCCTCGCGCAGCACCTCGGTCATGCGAGCGATCTCTTCATCCGTCGCGGTACGCGAGGTGGCGGCCTCCGCCCCCATGACCCAGGTGCGCAGCGCGGTGTGGCCGATCTGGGTGACGAGGTTCAGGGCGCAGTTGTTGCGCTCCACGAAGTCGAGAAACTCCGGGAACGACTCGTACCCCCATTCACCGTCGTGCAGCCCCGGCCACGACGACCGGAACTCGATGCCCTCGACGTGCTGAAGGGTCTGCAGGAGGAAACGGCGGTCCTCGGCCTTGCAGGGGGCGAGGGCGAAGCCGCAGTTCCCCATCACCGCCGTGGTGATCCCGTACCACGAGGACGGGGTCAGCAGCCGGTCCCAGTGCAGCTGGGCGTCGTAGTGGGTGTGGGTGTCGACGAAGCCGGGGCAGACGACCGAGCCGGAGGCGTCTACCTCGCGGGCTGCGTCGTCTTCCACCCTCCCGATCGCCGTCACCCGGCCGGCGCGCACGCCGACGTCGCCGACGAAGCCTGGCGTGCCCGTCCCGTTGACGATGGTGCCGTTGCGAATGACCAGGTCGAGCATGTGACCCTCCTTGTGCTCGTACATCTCCCTCGTTGCTAGTGGATCCCCGGCCTGAAGGTCGCGACCAGACTCACGCCTTCTCGTTCGGGATGAGCTTCCCGCAGAGGGGTTCGGCTCCCGTGATGAGGTGGAAGGTGGAACCGGAGTAGCGCGTGATCCATGCACAGTTGTCGGCACCCTCCACCTCACCGCGACCGGCCATTCCGAAGCTGACCGTATGGCCGCCGGCCAGGCCGGCTGCGGGGTAGTGGGTGATACCGAGCATGGTCTTGATGAACGATGCCTGGGTGGGGTTGGCTCCCGCTGCCTTCAGCCCGTCGACGAAGGCGTCGACGGAGACGTAGCCGAGATACTCGGCGTAGGTCGGGTCGGTGGTGACCCCCGCGTACTTCTTCAGTGCGGCTTGGATCCGCTCGGTGGCCGCCGTGTGCATCTCCACCGGTTCGAAACTGGAGAGGAAGTCGAGACCCTGGGCGACCTGTTTTGACCCGGGGCCTCCCTGGGTCAGGTCCCCGCCGTATCCGGTCGGCAGGAGGGTGCCCTTGAGGGTGACGCCGTCCTGGCGCAGCGCGCTGACGACGGCGAAGGACGTGTTGGTCCCGACCTCTCCGATGAAGCCGTTCACCCCGCCGCTCTTCATGGCCAGGGCCAGCGGCGCCACATTGGTGGTCCCGAAGGGGACGTTGGCGTTGAGGTAGCCCGTCTTGACACCAGCGGCCTTGGCCGAGAGGGACGCTCCCGTGGCCGAGTCCGCCGAGCTGGGCAAGACGCCGAAGCCGATCACCCCCAGGTTCGTGACGCCTAAGAGCTTGAGCAAGAGCCCGTCCGTCGTATAGACGTTGGTGAAGCTCCCGGTGTTGGTGACGGAGAACATGTTCTGGCTGGCGATCCATTCGGTGGAGTCCGACGCCGAGCCGATCACCGGAACCCCCTGCGAGGTGAGGAAGCTGGCGCCGCCGAAGGTCAGACCGGAGATCGCGATGACGGCGAACACGTGATCCTGGTCGACCAGCTTTTGCGCGGCCACCAGCGCGCCGTTCGGAGTGGAACCGGTGTCGGCCACGACGTACTTGATGTGGTAGCCCTCCTGGTCGGCCACCCCGATACCGGCCTTAATGCCCAGCGGGCTGGTCTCCACGGCTGACGCGGCGAGGCCGGTGAGGTCGGTGAGCAGGCCGATGGTGTATGTGTGCCCGTCCTTCGTCGTCGCGCCCGAGGGCTTCGAAGAGCTGAAGCCGACGGTGGCAATAACCACGAGGGCCGCCACCGCGACGAGCATCCGTCTGTTCTTGGCCATCAATGGATTCCTCCTGTTGTGTGGGCGAGATGTAGTGGCATGGACGTGGCTACTCGGCGCGCAGCACGACCGCCGCGGGATCGTGGAAGAAGCTGCTACCGGCGCAGAGCAAGGCGTTCTTGACCCCGGGCACCTGCCGCTCTCCCTCGGTGCCGCGCAGCTGGCGGACCGCTTCGGTGTAGTAGTTGAACCCGCCGGCCCGGCCGTGCGACAGGTTGCCGCCGTTGGTGCTGACGTAGGTACGCCCCTGCAGCCGCAAGATGTTCCTGTCGGTGTCCCAGGAGGACTCGAACAGGTCCGAGGCCTCCCCGGGCTTGCAGAACCCCGCCGCCTCGGTCAGGGCGACGGCGTTGATGGTGTAGCCGTCGTAGGGAAAGAACAGGTCCATGTCCTCCACCCGGAGCTCGCTCCTCTCCCACAGGCCCTCGAGGGACTTCCACGACGAGTTCTCGTTCCAGCTCAGCGTGTTCTCGTAGAACTCACCGACCCTGGACCCCCCGAGGGACATGGCGTGGATGTAGACGGGCTTGCGTGGCAGATCCCTGGCGCGCTCGGCCGTGGTGATGAGCAGGGCTTCGCCACAGTCGACGGGCAGGTCCATGTCGAGGAGCTGCATCGGTTCCCAGATCATGCGGGATTCGGCGTAGTCGTCCAGCGTGATCGGCGTGCGCATGGCCGCCGAGGGGTTGTTGACGGCGTGACTGCGGTTGTTGACGGCGATCCGCCCGAACACCGTCTTGGTGGCCCCGTAGTCGTGCATGTACCGACCCATCCACGCGGCGTACGGCTCGCCGGAGTGGGCCCAGCGGCGGGCGAAGTCGCTGACCCCGAAGGCCGACTGGGCCTGGGCGTCGAGTTCGGCGGCTCTCATCCGGAACGGGTCGTTGGCCGCCGAGCGCGACATGGTGAGATTGCGGGTGTAGGCCTGCACCACCAGGGCGGTATCGCACAACCCGGAGAAGACCGCCTCTGCGGCGTAGACGAAGCACGAACCGAGCCAGCCGTTCTTCACCCACGTCGCCTTCTCTATTCCCAAGGCGCCCTGGAGGGTCAAGAAACCCGCCCCGCCCACCGCCACGGGTGTCATGCCGGTGCCGCAGATCCCGTCGATCTCCTGGCGGTCGATCCCGGCGTCGTCTATCGCCCGCAGCGCTGCATCGAGCCCCAGCGACAGCTCGCTGCGCTTGAGGTCCCGGCCGTAGGCGGTCGAGCCGACGCCGACCACCGCGAGCGTGTCCTTGAGGGGGTTTCTCGCCACGGCTCTACCTCCGATCGGCCGGCTCGAAGGCCGGCCAGGCCAGGCCGTCCCGTTCGGTCCACACCAGCCGCACCGGCATGTCCACGGCGATCTGGTCGGTCGGGCAGTTGACGATCGTCGCCAGGTAGCGCAGGCCGGGCTGTTCATTCAGCTCGATCGCGGCCACCGGCAACGGCTCGAGCAAGCGACCTTGAGGGTCTCGCTCCTGGTGGATCAGGGTGAACATGAAGATCCGGGCTTCACCACTGACCTCGGTGGCGCTGACGTTCCACGAGAGGCACTGCGGGCAGAGTGGCCGGTGGGGGTAGATCCAGTACCCGCAGTCCGAACACCGGTTGATGAGCAGGCGGCGGTCGAGCAGGCCCCGGTAGTGCTCGACGTTGTCCCGGCTGATGGGCACGCCGGGCAGAGCGGCCAGGACCGCCTCGTCGGACAGTGGCATCATTTCCCTCCTTCTCCTTCGCCGTCGGCGCGATGCTGCAACTCGACACGGTCGAGCTTCCCGTTGGCGAGTCGCGGCAGTTCCGCCACGAAGACGATGTCTCTTGGTGTCTTGAAGCGAGCCAGTCGCGGTTCGAGCCAGGCGCGCAGCTCCGCCTCGTCGAGTGGATGCTCTGGTCGGGTCTCGACATAGACCCGCACCACCTCGCCCTTGCGGCGATCGGGTACGCCGACGGCGCCACACTGGGCGACGGCGTCGTGGCTGCCCACGACGTTCTCCACCTCCTCGATGGAGACGTTCTCTCCGCCGACCTTGAGCATGAGCTTTACCCGTCCGACGTACGTGACGTAGCCGTCCATGTCGATCGAGACGAGGTCCTCGCTGTGGAGCCAGCCCTCGGGGTCGATGGCCCGGGCCGTTTCCTCGGGCTTGTTCCAGTAGCCGCGCATCACGTTGCCTCTGATCCACGCTTCGCCGACCTGACCGGGGTCGACGTCCCGACCGGTCTCCGGGTCGACGACGCGCAGTTCGTTCCCCTCCAGCATCCGCCCGGAGGTGGAAAGTCGACGATCGGCCGGGTCGGTGGGACTGGTGACTCCGGCCGGGCCATAGGTCTCTGTGAGACCGAACGGCGAGATGGTGAAGTCGACGTTCGGCATCACCTTCCGGGCGTCCTCATTGGGGAGGTGCGACACCCGTAGCGACGACAGCACACGGCCCGTTTCGAGTGCTGCGTCGACGACCTCGTGGGTCAACACGCCCATGAAGACGGTGGC
>Ga0302181_10000445_pt1 | contig 33981 bp, 29 predicted proteins | sample I_Palsa_E3_3_FD_198786 | JGI IMG/M metagenome (GOLD analysis project Ga0302181, IMG submission 198786) | Peat permafrost microbial communities from Stordalen Mire near Abisko, Sweden - I_Palsa_E3_3 | ecosystem: Environmental > Terrestrial > Soil > Palsa > Peat permafrost | place: Sweden...
ACGATCTCGCGCTTGAGGCCGCTCTGGTGAGCGTCCCGGGAGGCGAGCGCAGCGGTGCGCTGCTCGTCCCCGTGGGTGAAGATCGCGGAGCGGTACTGGCTGCCGATGTCCCAGCCCTGACGGTTACGCGTGGTCGGGTTGTGGATCGACCAGAACGTGGTGAGCAGGTCGTCGTAGGAGATCACACTCGGGTCGTACTCGACCTGGACCGCCTCGGCGTGGCCGGTGCGTCCGCGGCACACCTGCTTGTAGGTGGGCTGCTCGACGCTACCGCCGGCGTAACCAACAGTCGTGCGGGTGACTCCAGGCAGGGCGCGAAACGCGGCCTCGACGCCCCAGAAGCATCCGGCGGCAAAGGTCGCTGTCTCAGTGGGCATGTGGTTCCTTTCGTTCGGTGTTCCTTCAGATGGTGGGACCCGCCGCGGCCGCGAACGGTTCATCCTGAGGCGTAGGGTGTGCGGCGATCATGTCCGGTCCACGTCGCCTCGAGTTCATGCGCGACCACCGCTGGGTGCCCCGGCATGCGTCGGAGTATCTGGACGGCGAACTCGCCCCACGCGAGCGTCAGCGGGTTGAACACCACACGCGAGACTGCCCTCAGTGCCGCGAGTTGCTGGCCGGTCTGCGCGCGCTGGTCGAGGCGCTCGGGAGGCTCCGCGGCGACGAGGAGCGGGTGGTGGCGGGGGCCGTTCTGGCCTCGATTCGGAGTCGGCTCGGCCAGCTTCCGCGTGAGCCGCGTGACTGAGCTGCCGGACAGCCGCGAGTGCAGCGAGGAGACGCTGGTCGCGCGTGCGGCCGAGGGTGACATGGCGGCGTTTGAGGAGCTCGTGATGCGCAACGCTGACCGGCTGTTCGCATCCCTGCGCCGTTTCGGCCTCGACGACGCGGAGGCCCAGGAGGTCGCGCAGGAGACCTTCTTGCGCGCGTGGCGATCGCTGCCACGCTTCGAGCGTCGCTCGCGGTTCTTTACCTGGCTGTACCGGATCGGCTTCAACGAGGCACAGCGGCGACTGGCCCGGCGCCCGGCGGCCGGCGCGATCGTCTCGACCGAGGAGCAGCCGGTGGACGAGCTGCCCGATCGGCGACCGGGTCCGACCGAACAGGCCGAGCGCGAGGAGCTGCGCGCGGCGCTCCGGCGGGCGCTAGGGGAGCTCCCAGTCGACCTGCGCGCGCCGGTGGTCCTGCGCGACATCGAGGGCCTCTCGACGCGGGAGGCTGCGGCCGTGCTCGATCTGGGCGAACCGGCGTTCAAGAGCCGGCTGCATCGCGGTCGGATGGCGTTGCGTTCGCTACTCACGCCATGGGTCGCGACCAGTGACCTGTAACCAGTGACCTGTAACCAGTGACCTGTAACCAGTGACCTGTAACCAGTGACCTGTAACCAGTGACCTGTAACCAGTGACCTGTAACCAGTGACCAGTCACCAGTGACCGTGGGTCGGGTTCAGGGTTCGTGGCGGGGTAGCGCGGTCGGTTCTCCGCGGTCAAGTAGCGTCGGGCGGCTGCCGTTGTTCGCGAGGCGGTGCGGTGTTTTGCTGAGTGGTTCGTGCTCCTTGACAGCCGCCGCCCGCCGCGCTGTGGGGCAAGGGGTCGGGCGCTGGAGCGCCCGACCCAGGCAGGAAAAGAGCCCGAGTCCGGTGTGCTCGTGGGGTTCCGGCTCAGGCCGCCCCGGCCGCGCCACCGGGCTCTGACCGCCCCGCCGGCCTCTCCGACCCCCCGACCAAGAACAAGCTCACACCCATCAATATGAACACCGACCGACTAAACCGGCAAACTACGCGGGTTGCGCTGATTCCCTGAGGTCAAGCTGGGAAACGTCCCAATGGACGCCTCGTTTTCGGCCCGTGGGTCGTTCCCCTTCTCCCAGACGGGGAACAGCCCAAGCGAGTTTTTTGGGGTCTCGATTGGGGCGTTGTGCAGGCGAATAGGTCAGAAATCTGATCTTCAGGGCAGGGACATATCGGGTCCACCCCCTCTGCTTACGGGCCGTGCGTTCCCCATGGCCCGCTCCGCGGGCCCTCACGCGACCACCCCTCCGATTAAAGCGGGGTGGGGTTCGTGTTGAGGTCGCGGGTCAACGGCCGGTTGAGGCCGCGGATAACATCGCACCGCCTCGCGAACAACGTCAACCCCCCGAGGCTACTTGACAGCCGGACGACCGACCGTGCTACCCCGCTACCAGCCCCTTACGCCAACCCACGGATACGTCAGGAGAGCCATTTCTCTGAACCGATTCCGGCGGATCGGGGTCTCAGTAGGCAAGAACCCCGAGAGGAGCGAAATGGACCTACGTAACCAGAAGACCGATGAGCAGTGGCGCCAGGAGCTGACGCCGGACGAGTACCACGTGCTCAGACAGAAGGGCACCGAGGCGCCGTTCACCGGCCGCTACGTCCACACGAAGGACAACGGCGTCTATACGTGCGCAGCCTGCGGAAGCGAACTGTTCTCCTCCGAGACCAAGTTTGACTCGGGCACCGGCTGGCCCAGCTTCACCGACCCGGCCGTGCGGGAGAACGTCGAGCTGCACGAGGACCGCAGCCTGTTCATGCGCCGGACCGAGGTCACGTGCGCGAACTGCGGCGGCCATCTCGGCCACGTATTCAACGACGGCCCCAATGGCTGCGACCGCTACTGCATCAACTCGGTAGCGCTCAAGCTGGACCCCAACGACGCGGAGTAACCCCCAACGCTAGGAGACGGCCGCCGGCGAGCAACCTCGCTGGCGCCCGTCCGTGCATGGGCGAACGGATCATCGACCGGTCGTGTCGAGCTCGAGCTGATAGGGGGAGGGCTCGAGCGGTTCTGAGGTCTCGCGCGGGCGGCCCCGCTTGGCCCAGTGACCGACAACCTCGCGCGCGCGGCAGCTGTAGTAGTTGACCTGCCGGTTCAGCGGCTGGAGCGCCAGCCCGCCCGGTGCCGGGCCGGTGACGAGCGCGTGAAAGCGCCGACCCGATCGGTGCGACACCTCGACGATGTCGCCGCGGTCGATCCCCTCAAGGCGCATGAGCCCTCAGTCGCCGCCCGCTGGTCATGACCGGATCATCCTGCCCACGGCGGACGGCTCGCTCGCGGTCATGGCGGATCGCGTCGACGGCCGTCGATTGGCACCATGGGCACCATGGAGCCCGACGATCTTTACGGCCTTCCGCTCGAGCGCTTTGTGCCCGAGCGCGCCGCGTTGGCCCGTGCCCTGCGGGCGGACGGTCAGCGCCAGCAGGCGGCGAATGTCGTGGGCTCGCGCAAGCCCACGGTCGCGGCGTGGGCGGTCAATCAACTCGTGCGCACGCAGGGCCGGGCGTTGGCCTCGCTGTATGACGCGGGGGACAAGCTCCGCGAGGCTCAGGCGGACGTGCTGGCGGGCCGCGGTGACGCTCGTGCCCTGCGCCTGGCCGCCGATCGCGAGCGGGTGGCCGTGGACGCGCTGGTCATCGCCGCCCGAGGCCTGCTCACCTCAGAGGGCCATGAGCTGAGCGCGTCGGTCATCGATCGCGTCGCCGACACGATGCATGCGGCGGCGTTGGACGACGACGTGCGGGCTACTGTCCGCCAGGGCCGCCTGGAGCGCGAGTTGCGCCATGTGGGGTTCGGCGCCGACGCCGCCGGGCCCGCACCGGCGCTCCGGCGCCGGGCCAAACCGAAGGCGCGCCGACAGGAAACGGCGGCCCACCCGCCGGGCGACCAGGAGCACGGCGAAGCTCAGCGCATTGCTCAGGCACGCGCCGAAGCGGCGCAGGTCCAGCGTGAGCGAGCCAAGGCTGCTCGCACCGACGAGTCGCGGGCGCGGCGCCTGGCCGCTGACGCGCAACGCGCGGCGCGTGCCGCGCAGGAGCGCCGCGAGCGAGCTGCGCTCGCGCTCCGCGATGCCGATGCGGCGCTGGCGCAGGCGCAGGCCCAGGCGGAGGCCGCCAACGACGTGCACCGGCGGGCGCAGGAGGAGCTCACGCGCCGCGCTGAGGGGCTGAGCTGAGCGCATCGAGCGTCGTCGAGGGTGCAGGGCGCCGGCGACGGATGCGGGCGAGCTTGGCGGAGATCCCCGGCGGCAGGCGGCCATCGGTCGAGAGCCACGATCCGGCCAGGATCAGCAGGAGCCCGGCGATCGCCCCCGCGCCCGGCTGCTCGCCGAGCAGCGTGACCCCGAGTGCCACCGCGATGATCGGGTTGATGTAGGTGATCACGACCGCGCGGCCCGGACCGATCTCGCCGATCAACATGGCCATCAGCACGAACGCGATCGCGGTGCAGACGAGGCCGAGGACGACGACGGCCCCGAGCGCTCCGGCGGTCGGAGCCCGGCGAGGGAAATCGAGCACGGCGAGCGGGGTCAGCGCCACGGCGGCGACGGCGAGGCTCGCTCCCATCGCCGCGCGGGGGTCCAAGTCGCTGAGACGCTGCTTGAGGATCATCGGGCCGCCGGCGTAGCCGATCGCCGCGATCATGATCGCGCCCGCGCCCAGCAGCGACTTCCAACTGCCTGACGCGTCGGTCCCGACCAGCACCACGACGCCGACCAGGCCGATCACGAGCCCCACCAGGCGACTCCCGGTCGCGCGCTCCGCGGGGTCGAAGCGCAGCGCCAGCAGAGCGACGATCAGGGGCACGGCGGCGATGATGATCGCGGCCAGCGAGGAGGCCACGTACCGCTCGCCGGTGGCGATGAGCGGAAATGGAATCGAGATCTCGACGATTCCGTAGGCCACGAGATAGCGCCAGCGACCGTGCAACGCCGGCAGCGCGCCGGCGCGAGCCGCGAGTATCAGCAATACCACCGCTGCGATCACGATGCGGGTCCACGCCAGCACCACCGGCGGCATGCCGCCGTCGACGCCGATCTTGATGAACAGGTACGGGATCCCCCAGACGGTCGACACCGCGGCGAACAACGTCCAGGCGCGCGCGCTCATCTCGCAGGTGACTGGTGACCCGCCACCGGATCGGCGGCCGACCCAGGCGGCGCTTGCGCCTCGAGCTCGGACTTGGCCAGCGCCAACTGCGCGCGATCCTCCGCGCTGACGGTCGGAAACTGCGGATCGATCGCCATCAGTGCATCCAGGATCACCGCCGCGGCGGCGATCCGCGCGAACCACTTGCTGTCCGCCGGGATCACGTGCCATGGGGCCCACGGAGTGCTGGTGTGCGAGAGCATCTCGGAGAACGCCTTCTGGTACTCGTCCCAATGGGCGCGCTCGCGCACGTCGGCGGCCGAGAACTTCCAGTTGTGATCGGGCAGGTCCAAGCGCCGCAGGAAGCGAATCCGCTGCTCCTCTCGCGAGAGGTTGAGGAATAGCTTCACGATCCGGAAGCCGTTGTCGGCCAGGTAGTGCTCCCAGTCGTTGATCTCGCGGTAGCGGCGACGCCAGACGCCGGCTCGCCTGGCCTCATGCGGCAGGTGCTGGCGGTCGAGGTTCTCCGGGTGCACGCGCACGACGAGCACCTCCTCGTAGTGCGAGCGGTTGAACACTCCGATCCCGCCGCGCTCGGGCAGTCGCCGCTGGTAGCGCCACAGGAAGTCGTGGCTGACCTCTTCTGACGAGGGCACCTTGAAGCTGTGGACGGCCACGCCCTGGGGGTTCACGCCGCTCATCACGTGGCGGATGGTCCCGTCCTTGCCGGCGGCATCCAGCGCCTGCAGGACGACGAGGACAGCGTGGGTGTCCTGCGCGGCCAAACGCTCCTGGTACTCGCTCAGCAGCTCGACGCCCTGGTTCAGCAGCTGGACGCCCTGCTTGCGCTTCTTGACCCCGGCCGTGAAGGCGGGATCGAAATCCCGCTCGAGCCTCACCTTCGTGCCCGGTTTCACCCGGAACGGCTGGATGAAGTTGGCGATCCGTTTGTGTCGCTGGTCGACCATCAGAGACGAACTGCGTCCAGTGTCCAACCTTACCGGCGGCCGTCGCTCGCTGCTGCGCCAACCGCGATCACCGCGTGTACAGGAGACGATAAATCTCGACCGAAGAACACTTTGTGTCGAGACCGTCAATGGCTAGTATGCGCGGCCTTGAGAGCCGGTTGTCCTGATCTCCCGAACTGCATGGAGGGTCGATGGCCACAGCAGCACCACCACCACCCGAACTAGTACTCGACTCCGAGGGCCTCGACCGGGGGGTCGGCTTCCTCGGGCTCCTGTGGGCCTCGGAGACCTCGATCATCGGTTCGGGCTGGCTGTTCGGAGCGTTCGGGGCCGCCATCATCGCTGGGCCGTCGGCGATCCTTGGTTGGGTCCTCGGGTCGGTCATCATCCTCTTGCTGGCGCTCGTTCACGCCGAACTCGGTGGGCTGTTCCCGGTCAGCGGCGGAACCAGTCGGTTCCCCCACTACGCGTTCGGCAGCTTCGCCGGCGCGACGTTCGGCTGGGCCTCATATCTGCAGGCGGCCAGCGTGGCGCCGATCGAGGTGCTGGCCGCCATCCAGTATCTCTCGACCGCCCACTGGGCTCGGAACTTCTTCCACTCCAACCCGTCTGCGGGCGCCGCGGGCGGGACGCTCCACGGCTTTGGCTATCTGGCCGCGGCGATCATGCTGCTCCTGTTCGTGCTCATCAACCTCGTCGGCATCCGCTTCTTTGCCAGGATCAACAACGCGATCACCACCTGGAAGGTGGCGGTCCCCGTGGTCACAATCCTGGTCCTGCTGATCGGACACTTCCACGGCTCGAACTTCGGCCACGCCGGCGGCGGTTTCTTCACTTCCCACAACGCGATCAAGAACATCCTGCTGACGCTCCCGGCCGGGATCATCTTCTCGCTGCTGGGTTTCGAGCAGGCGGTACAGCTGGGCGGGGAGTCGGCCAATCCGGAGCGTGACCTTCCCCGCGCGGTGATCTTGTCACTCCTCATCGGCGCGGCCCTCTACATCCTGATCCAGATCTCGTTCATCGGTGGGTTGAATCCGGGCGTGCTGCACCGCAATGGCGGCTGGCTCGGTCTGGGCACGAGCAAGAGCCCGGTCGCCGGGCAGCTCGCGGCCGGTCCCTTCTTCACTCTCGCCAGCATCGCGGGCATCTCCTGGCTGGCGACGGTGCTGAGGATCGACGCCGTGGTCTCCCCGAGCGGCACCGGGCTGATGTATGAGACGGCCTCCGCGCGGCTGTCGTTCGGCCTGAGCCGGAACGGGTTCGTCCCGACCGCCTTCGAGCGCGTGAGCGCCGCGAAGGTCCCGGTGTTCGGGGTGATCGTCGCCACTCTGGTGGGGGTCCTGTTCCTGCTCCCGTTCCCGAGCTGGGCCAAGCTCGTCGGCATCGTCACGAGCGCTTCGGTGTTCATGTATGCAGGCGCGCCGGTCTCACTCGGCGCCCTGCGCAAGCAGAAGCCGGACCTGGCGCGAGCCTACCGCCTGCCGGCGGCCTGGCTCCTCTCGCCCCTGGCCTTCGCCGGTGCCGGCTGGGTGATCCTGTTCTCGGGCTGGCAGACCTACAGCACGTTGGTCGTGGCCCTCCTGCTCGGCTACGCCTTGATTGCGGTTTCGTACGCGCTGAGGCTGAACCCGAATGCCCCGGCGATGGATTGGGGGGCGGCGCCGTGGATCATCGGTTGGATCATCGGCATGGGCGTGATCAGCTACCTGAGCGCGTTCGGCCCCGGCGGGATCATTGGCGGGATCGGGTTCTTCAAGAACGTCCTGAAGCAGGGCGGCACCGATGACATCGGCCTGTGGGGCGGGATCATCGCCTCGGGGGCGTTCAACCTGATCATCTACTACTGGGCGATCTCTCTACGACTGCCCGAGTCAAAGGTCGACGAGTACGTCGCCGAGGTCTACCCGCCGCCGGTGATCGAGTAGGACCGACGTCTGTGCCCGGGCGGTTCGCCGTTGCACCGACGGTTACGGCCGGCGCTCGTTGTGCTCCTGCTCGGCGACCGTCCGTTCGGCGGTGGGCAGCGCCTCGAGCCGTCCATCGGGGATCGGTTCGCCGCTCTCGATCGAGAGTCCGTATGTCCCTTCCGCCAGTCGTGCCTCGGCGCGCTCCAGGGCCGCGAGTTGTTCGCGCAGCTCCTCCGACCGGCCAGCGTTGAACTCATCCTGGTAGAGGTCTTGGGAGCCGAGGTCGCCGGGCTCCTTGCGATCGTCGCCCTCCTCGGGGCCGTCGCGGTCTAGGGCCGCCATCGCCTGTTCGAGGCGTTCGCGTTCGAGTGCCAGCAGTTCGCGGGCGCGATCAGAGTTCATAGCGGCAGGCTACTCGGTGGGCTCGCCCCAGCGGCCGTCGCCATGGTCGCGCGTGCGCTCGTCGGGGGCCGCGCGGGCACCGTCCGGCCCGAGACCCGCCTGGGCCAGCATCCGGCGCAGGTCCACGACCAGTTGAACGTCGACGTCCTTACCGTGGGGGACAGGCAACACCTCGGTCTCGGGACCGACGGTCACCGTGAGCTTGCCGTTGTGCTCCTCGGTCACCGACCCGACCGTCTCCAGGAGCGACAACACCGCGCGCCACTCGATGTTGCCACTGGCAGGATGGCTGAAGATCTTCTCGACCGTGTCGCGATGGTGGTTGTTGAGGTGCGCTTCCATCAGGTTCCGAGCTCTCCGGCGAGCCCGACCAGTGTACGCAGCCGGCTCGCGAGCCTCACAGCTCGCGCACCACCCGAGCCGGGGTGCCCAAGCAGAGGTGGCGCTCGGGCACGTCTTTGGTGACCACGCTGCCGGCTCCGACGACGGCGTCGGCGCCGATCGTCACGCCGGGGCAGACAATCACGCCGGTGGCGAGCCAGGCGCCGTCCCCGACTCGGATCGGCAAGGCGCTCTCGAACCGGGTCCGTCGCGCCGTGGGGTCGAGCGGATGCGTCGGCGTGATCAGGTGCACGCTGGGACCGATCTGCACGTCATCGCCGATCGAGACCGGCGCCGAGTCGAGGATGACGGCGCCGAAGTTGATGAAGCTGCGTGCCCCGATCGTGATCTGATATCCGTAGTCGCATTGAAACGGCGACAGGACCTCGCTCTCGTCGCCGAAGCCGCCGAGCAGGGTGTGCAGGATCTCCTCGCGGGCCACCGCCTCGGCGACGCTCGTGGCGTTCAACCGCTCGGTCAGCAGCCGGCAGACCCGGCGCTCGTCCAGCAGCTCCGGATCGTCAGCGCAATACGCCTCACCGGACAGCATTCGCTCCTTGTGCGAGGGCATGGCGTCATCCTGACAGCTGGCGCGCGACGGTCACATCGCGGAGTCGGGGCGTGCCGCACGCGCCAGCAGCTCCGCGAACTCCGGGGAATCGAACTCGGCCATCGCCCGCGCCCACAATGCCCGTGCCCACTCGCGGATCTCGGCGTCCCCGGTGGTGCCGACACGAATCGAGCCCCACAGGCTCCAGCCGTACTTCGACATCAGGGACCACAGTCGGGCGCGCGCGAACTGCTGGGGGCGCGCCGCGCCGTGGTACTCGGTGACCAGCTGCTCGGCCTGCGCGGGGCCCAGTTCGAGCTCGTTGATCGCGTCGCCGAGGTCGTAGCAGGGATCGTTGTTGCCCGAGTACTCATAGTCGATCAGCGTGATCGCGCTGCCAGCCGCGGCTGACTCGATGAAGTTGCCGGGCATCAGGTCGTTGTGGCACGGCGTCGTGCGCTCGCGCGTGCGAGCCAGCACATCCTGCACCGCGCGCGCCCGATCCGCGTAGCGCGCGTACTCGACCGGCAGCGGATAGCCCTGCTCGATCACGATCGAGTGGTAGCGGCGCTGAACCGCGAACATGTCGAAATCGCGGGCGAATGACTTCACGGCGTGGAGCCGGCGCAGCAGGTCGGCGAGCACGGAGACCCGCCGTGGATCGCGGAAGTCCGCCGGGGTGAGCGTGGTGCCCTCCACGAAGCCCACGACGAGCGCCTCCGGGTCGCGTACGCGCGCGATCACGGGGGCGCCCACCCCGCCCGCCGCGGCGAGCAGCGAATTGTGGTGCTCGTTGTCGCGGTCGATCCCGAGCTCGCCGGAGTCAGGGACGCTGACCCGGACCACGTAGTCGCCGGCGCCGGTGGTGACCCGGTAGTTGCGGTTGGTCATCCCGCCCTCGATCGAGCTCACCCGCCGCTCGGGGCGGCTGAGCTCGGGAACCAGTCCGAGCACGCGGTGCAGGGCGCCGTCGCCCGACGTAGCGCTCATCCATACTCTCCGTCGAGCCCGATTGCCATGGCCTTGATCGTCGTCACCGGTCTGGATTGATCACGCACGGATCCGCGCCCCCTCCGGGTCGTACAGGATGTCTCGCGTGAGCAGCGCCGGCACAGCTTCCCCAAACACGTCGACCGTCAGCTCGGTGCCCTCGGGCAGGCGGGCCGGAACGGTAGCCAGCGCGATGTTGTGGCGCACGGTGTGACCGTAGCCGGCGCTGCGCACGCGCCCGACTACGGATCCGTCGAGCTCGACCGCCTCGCCGCCGTACATCGTCACGTAGTCATCGGAGCCCACGGTCAACGTCCGCAGCCGCCGTTCCGGCGACTGCGCGGTCGCTTCAGCCAGCACGCTGCGGCCGTTGAATTCTGTCTTGGTCAGGTCCACGCAGAAGCCCAGGCCGCTCTCATACGGGGTGTCCGACGAGGTGAGGTCGGTGCCCAAATACCGATAGCCCTTCTCCAAACGCAGCGATTCGAGCGCCCGATACCCGCCCGGCGTGATCCCGTGATCCGTGCCGGCATCCAGGAGACGGTCCCATACCTGGACCGCCCACTCTGGTGCGAGGTACAGCTCGTAGCCGAGCTCCCCGACGTAGGTGATGCGCTGGGCGAGCACCTCCGCTCCGCCAATGTCGATGCTCAGCGCGCGGCGGTAGGGCAGGGTCGCGGAGGGGAGCGCGGTCCCGGCCGCCTGCTCGAGCACGGCACGGGAGTAGGGGCCCCAGATCCCGATCACGGCGAGCGCGTCGCTGCGGTCTGAGATCTCGACCGCCCCGTCGCCGGCGCGACGGTTGAGCTCCAACCACCCGCGGTCGGCGTCGACGGTCCCCGCGCCGGTGACCACACGGAAGCGCTCATCATCCAGCCGCGTCACCGTCACGTCGGCGACGATGCCACCGTGGCGATTGAGGAACTGGGTGTAGAGCACCGCGCCCGGCGACCGGTCGATGCGGCTGTCGCACACCCGCTGCAGCAGGTCGACCGCGCCCGGGCCCGCAATCTCGAGCTTGCCGAACGAGGTCATGTCGATGATCCCGACGCGCTCGCGAAACGCCCGGTGCTCTTCGGCGACGCGGGCGAACCACGGCGGTCGGCTCCAGCCGAACCTGCGCTGGTCGGCGCCGCTGCGCCGCCAGGGTTGACCGGGCTCGAAGTGATCGGCGCGCTCCCATCCGTTCTTGGCTCCGAAGACTGCGCCGAGCTCCTGCAGGCGAACCTGGAGCGGGCTCGCGCGTCGGCCCCGCCCCCATTCATCGCTGTCAAGCGGATAGCGGAGCCGGTAGTAGTAGCGGTAGGCCTCACGCGCGCAGGCGGATGCGAACGCGGGATCGTGGTAGGCCGGGCCAAAGCGCCACGCGCGGTAGGGGTTGACGTCCAGCTCGGGCTCGCCGGCCGTCATCCACTCGGCCAGCGCGCGACCCATACCGCCGGCCGCCCCGAAGCCATTCAAGGACAGGCCGGCGGCGATCCACAGCCCCGGCACTCCCGGCATCGGGCCGAGCAGCGGGTTGCCGTCCGGAGTCATCGCATCGGGGTGGCAGAGCAGACGGATCACGCCGGCGTCCTCCAGGAACGGGAAGCGCCGGATCGCGCCCTGCAACAGCGGCGTGAACCGGTCCATGCTCGACTCCACCGGGCTCGCGCCGTGGCTCCACGGCACACCGGCGGTCCAGCGCGCCGCGGGATTGTGCTCATAGCCGCCAATCAGCATTCCGCCCGCCTCGTCCTTGCCATAGACGAGATTGTCGGGATCGCGCCAGCATGGGCTTCCGCGGGGGACTTCGTGTCCGGCCACGGCCTGCATCAGCACGTGCTGATGTTCGACGGGGATGGCCGGAAGCCGGGCACCCACCATCTCGGCCAGCTGCCCGGCCCAGATCCCGCCCGCGTTGACGAGGTGTGCGGCCTCAATACTGCCGCCGTCGGTCTGCACAGCGGTCACGTCGTGGTGGCGGCCGAGCCGGATTCCGGTCACGCGTACGCGCGTGCGGAACTCCACCCCCATCGCACGCGCGGCGCCGGCGATCGCGTGGGTGGCGATGTGGGGGTCGATGTGGCCGTCGGTCGGCATCCAGACGCCGCCGTGGAGCGAGCCAGCGCCCGCGTGGGGGAGCAGCGCCAGCACCTCCTTCGGTCCCAGCAGCTCAGCCGAGAGCCCCAGTCCCGCCGCGCGGCTCACCGCGCGCCTGAGGTCCAGCAGGCCATCCCGGCTCGAGGCGATCCGCACGCTGCCCACCTGGTTGTACACGCCGAGCCGGTTGTAGAGCTCGACGCTGTAGCGGCGGAAGCGCATCATCGTCGCCGACGGGTTGAATTGGGTCACCAGGCCGGCCGCGTGGTGCGTCGAGCCGCTGGTCAGCTCCCCCTTCTCGAGCACCAGGATGTCGGTCCAGCCGGCCTCGGCAAGGTGGTAGGCGACGCTGCAGCCGGTGATCCCACCGCCGATCACCACGACTCGGGCCGGTCGCGACATCTCTCAGCGATGCGGCCCGGCGTCGTCGGTCACCGGGGCTGCACGACCGGACAAGACGCGAGCCGCCGGATCGCGCTCGCCCGGTCGCGGCCGAGCATCCTGCGCAGCCGGTGGCGCGGCGGCGGCGGGAGCATGATCGCGTCGCAGCCGAGCTCGGTTGCGCAATCGACGAGCAAGCTACGGTAGGCGTTGACGCTTCTGACCTGCATCTGATATATCACCAACTGGTGGCCACGTTATCAGAGTCCAAATCGTTGCCGGCCAGCCAGAGCATCGTCATCATCGGGGCAGGCATAGTCGGCAACAGCGTCGCCTATCACCTGAGCCAGCTCGGCGAAACCGGCATCACGCTGGTCGACAAGGGCCCGCTGCCCAACCCGGGCGGCTCGACCGGGCACGCCTCGAACTTCATCTTCCCGGTCGACCACTCGAAGGAGATGACCGCGCTGACGCTCGACAGCATGCGCCAGTACAAGGACCTCGGCGTGTTCATCGAGAGCGGCGGGATCGAGGTCGCCCGTAACGACCAGCGCATGCAGGAGCTCACCCGTCGCATCGTCTCCGCCCGCACCTGGGGGATCGAGCCCGTCTCGCTGCTGACCCCGGACGAGGTCAAGGAACTGGTCCCGTTCATCAACGAGCAGCTGATCCTCGGCGGCTTCTACACGCCCGGCGCCGGCGTCGTGGACTCGTTGCGAGCCGCGACGATCATGCGCGAACGCGCCGCGGAGGCCGGCATGACCGTCTCGGCCAACACCGAGGTGCTCGGGATCGACGTGGCCGGCGGTCGGGTGCAGCGGGTCCGCACGACGCGCGGCGACATCGAGACCGAGCGCGTGGTGATCGCGTGCGGCGCGTGGAGTCCGCGCGTGGCCCGGATGGCGGGCGCGTCGATTCCCCTCACCCCGATGGTGCACCAGATGATCGACATCGGTCCGGCGCCGCGCTTCGCCAATGCCCAGGGGATGATCGAATACCCGATCGTCCGCGATATGGACACCAACATGTACGAGCGCCAGGAGGGCACCGGGCTCGAGATCGGGTCCTACGCTCACCGTCCGATCACGCTCGACGCCGACGAGATCCCATCGATCGAGGAGGCGGCGCTGACGCCCACCGAGCTCCCCTTCACCCAGGCTGACTTCGACCCCCAGATGGAGATCGCGCTCGAGTTGATGCCCGAGATCGTCGGCGACGAGAGCGTGGGAGTGAAGTACGCGATCAACGGCGTGCTGTCGGTCACCCTCGACGGCCTGCCGTTGCTGGGGGAGACCCCGGAGGTGCGCGGTCTGTGGTCGGCGGCCGCGGTGTGGATCAAGGAGGGCCCGGGAGCCGGCAAGACCGTGGCCGAGCTGATCGTCCGCGGCGAGTCCGAGATCGACGTCTACGAGTCCAACGTCGCCCGCGCCTACCCGCACCAGAAGACCTCCGCGCACGTCAGGGCACGCGCGTCGGAGGGCTTCAACAAGATGTATGGGATCGTCCACCCGGCCGAGCAGTGGGAGTCCGACCGTGAGATCCGCCTGTCGCCGTTTCACGAGCGCGAACGCGCACTCGGCGCGGTGTTCTATGAGACGGTGGGTTGGGAACGCCCCCATTGGTATGAGTCCAACGCTCCGCTGCTGCAGGAGTACGGGGATCGCATCAACCGGCGCGAGGCCGAGTGGGAGGCGCGCTGGTGGTCGCCGATCATCAACGCCGAGCACCTGGCCATGCGCGACCGGGCCGCAATGGTCGACCTGACCGCCTTCGCGCTGTTCGACATCACCGGGCCCGGAGCCCTCGATGCCGTGCAGCGCGTGGCCATGAGGCAGATGGACGTTCCGGTCGGGCGCGTCGTCTACACGCCGATCCTCACCCCGAGCGGCGGGTTCAAGGCCGACCTGACGATCATGCGCCTCGACGACACCGTCTTCCGGGTGGTCACCGGCGGTGCCTACGGAATGTCGGACCTGAAATGGTTCGCCGACCACCTTCCCCAGGACGGCTCGGCGCAGATCCACGACCAGACGAGCGCGTGGTGCACGCTCGGATTGTGGGGACCGCGGGCGCGCGACATCCTGGCCGGCGTGACGAGCGCCGACGTCTCCAACGAAGGCTTCCCGTTCGCGCGTTGCCGCACGATCGAGGTCGGACCGCTGAGCGTGCTGGCGTCGCGGATCTCCTACGTCGGCGACCTGGGCTGGGAGCTGTACGTGCCGATCGAGCAGGGCGAACGGCTGTGGGACATCGTCGCCGAGGCGGGACACGAGCACGGGGTCGTGCCGGCCGGGATCGGCGTCTACGGAACGACCGGGCGCCTGGAGAAGTGCTACCGCGCCTACGGCGCCGAACTGGAGGGGGACTTCAACGTCGTCGAGGCCGGGATGGCGTGGGGGAAGGTCAAGGCCGAGGACTTCATCGGCAAGGCCGCCCATGTTCGCCATCGCGAGGAGGACCAAGCGGTGACGATGTGCGCCTTGACCGTCGATGACCACACCTCGTCTTCTGGGGTCAAGCGCTACATGCTGGGTGGTGAGCCCGTGCTGACCCGCGACGGGGCCTCGATCGCCGATCGTAAGGGACGTCGCTCCTATGTCACGAGCGCCGGTGCGGGGCCGTCGATCGGCAAGCACATCCTGATGAGCTACCTGCCGCCCGAGCACGCGGTGCTCGGCCAGCCGCTGGCCGTTGAGTACATGAGCGAGCGCTACCCGGTGACGGTCGTCTCGATCGACTCCACGCCGGTGTTCGACCCCGACAACGCCCGCGTCCGGAGCTAGTGGTGGCCACCCCATATCCGCTCGCCTGGACGTGGCGGGCGGGCCGCGGAGGTCGCTAGCCGGTGAACGTCCTGGTGTGCGTCAAGCGGGTTCCGCTGACGGGCGGAAAGATCGTCCTGACCACGGATGAGCAGGCGATTCAGACCCGCCATCTCGGCTTCACGATCAGCCCCCACGAAGAGTGCGGCGCCGAAGAGGCGGTGCGGCTGATCGAGCAGCAGGGGGGATCGTCGACCGTGCTGACCCTGGGCCCGCCCGAGGCCGAGGAGCAGCTGCGCGACGTGATGGCGATCGGGGTGGACCGCGCGATCCATCTGGTCACCGACGGGAGCGAGTGGGACCCTCAGGCGACCGCCGCGGCCATCGTCGACGCGGTCCAGGCCGAGCCCGAGCCCTATGACCTGATCCTGTTCGGCAACGAGTCCGCCGACTCCGGCAACTATCAGGTGGCGATCCGCGTCGCCTCGAGCCTCGGCATGCCGTGTGTGACCGGCGTCAAGGCGATTTCGCTGCAGGACGGCACCTTGCGCTGCGAGCAGGAGGTCACTGGCGGGCGCGACGTCTACCTCGTGCCGGCGCCGGCCGTCGTGACCGTCAAAGAGGGCCTCAATCTCCCGCGCTATCCGTCGGTGCCGGGGCGGTTGCGCGCAAAGCGCAAGCCGGTGCTCGCCGCGACCCCCGCCCGCCCGGACTCGAGACTCGAGATGGTGCGGCTCGTGCTGCCGCCGGGATCGGGAAAGCAAGTGGAGATCCTGGGGCGCGGCCCTGAGGGGGCTCCCGCCGTGGTGGCGGTGCTGCAAGAGCTGGGGCTGCTCTAGTGGTCCTCGTGTTCGTCGAGAACGTCTCCGACGAGCTCAGCCAGCAGGCGCTGACGTTCGCGCGCGGCCTGGGGGAGGGGGTGCATGCGGTCGTGATCGGGGCCCCTGAGTCAGACGCGGTGGGACTGGGTGCCCTCGGGGTATCAGTCGCCCACATCGCGCAGGCTCCTGAGGCCTACGCTCCGGCCGCGTGGGCGCAGAGCATCGTCGAGCTGGCCGCCACGCTGTCGCCGACGGCGGTCCTCGGCCCCGGCACCGAGCGCGGCAACGAGGTCCTGGCCCACGTGGCGGCCAAGACCGATCTGCCGATGGCCGCCAGCTGCGTGTCGGTGACGCTGGGCGAGCCGGCCTCGGTGCTGCGCGTGCGCTGGGGTGGGAGCCTGCTCGAAGAAGCTCACCTGCACGGGTCGCCCACGCTGCTGACGGTCGCGCCTCACGCGGTGGCGGCGGCGGGCGATGAGACGGGCGATGCCGCGGTTGACTACTTCACCCCGACGCTGTCCGACGCGGACCTGCTCGTGCACGTGTCCGAGCGGGCGCAGGCCACGACCGCGGGCGTGTCGCTGGTCGATGCCGACGTGGTGGTGTCCGGCGGCCGGGGCGTGGGGTCGGCGGAGGGGTTCTCGGTCATCGAGGAGCTCGCCGCGCTGCTCGGCGGCGCCGTCGGTTGCTCCCGGGCGGTCACCAGCGCCGGGTGGCGGCCGCACACCGATCAGGTGGGCCAGACCGGCAGCAAGATCTCGCCGGAGATCTACATCGCCTGCGGGATCAGTGGCGCGACGCAGCACATGGCCGGGTGCAAGGGGGCGAAGAAGCTGCTGGCGATCAACCCAGACGGCGAGGCCTCGATCTTCGCCAACGCCGACTACGCCGTGCTCGGCGACCTGCACGAGGTCGTTCCGGCCATCTCCGCGGAGATCAGAAAGGTGAGAGGGACATAGCGTCACTGCTCGCCGCTGTGCTGCTCGCCGTCGCGCTGGCGGTGAGCGCGACTCTGTTCGGCGTCCGAGTGAGGTTCTTGGTGGGGCTCGTTCGCGGAGCGCCGCCGCTGGAGCGCTCCGGCGATGTGCCGCGCCGGGCTCGCAACGAGGCGACGATCGTGCTCGGTCAGCGCAAGCTGCTGCAGCGCTTCGGCCCTGGGCTGATCCACGCGTTCATCTTCTGGGGCTTTCTGGTCCTGGCGCCGACGATCCTGATCGCGTTCATCGGCGTCGTCGACAAGCACGCGACCCTGCCCTGGCTTGGGCATCAGGGGTGGTTTGCCTTGCTCGTCGACGTGTTCGCCGTGCTGGTGCTGGTCGGCGTGCTGGCGGCGCTGTGGATCCGAAAGGTGCAGCGCCCGGCGCGGTTCGAGGGCAGCCACCGGGGCGAGGCGGACGTGATCCTGGCCATGATCGGGACGATCGCCACGACATTGCTGCTGTGGCACGCGACCCGGATCGCGCTGCACTTGAACGAGTGGCCGGCGTCCTGGTCGCCGGTGTCCAACGCCCTCTCGCACCTGTTCAGCGACGACTCGGCGACGCGGGTGCTCGAGCGCGTGTTCGTGTGGGTGCACGTGCTGACCATCCTCACCTTCCTGGCCTATCTCCCGCGCTCCAAGCACCTGCACATCGCGACGGCCGCGTTCAACGTGTGGTTCGCGCGCACGGGACCCGGGGGGCGCCTCGAGTCGCTGCGCTTCGACGACGAGAGCGTGCCCGAAGAGGACATCCGTTTCGGGGCCGGAACCGCCGCCGACCTGACCTGGAAGCAGGTGCTCGACACCTTCTCGTGCACGGAGTGCGGACGCTGCCAGGACGTGTGTCCCGCGTGGGCCACGGGCAAGGCGCTCTCACCCAAGCTGCTGATCATGGGCCTGCGCGACCAGGTGTTCGCCGATGGCGGAGCCCTGGTCCGGGCGCGCGGCGGCGCTGGCGGTGTGAGCAACGGCGGCGAGACCGCCGGGCGGCGGGCCGGCGGCGATGCGGGCGGTGGCGGCGGTGCCATGCCCGAGCTCACTCCGTTGGTCCCGGGCGCGGTCAGCGAGGAGGTGGTGTGGGATTGCGTGACGTGCGGAGCGTGCGTGCAGGAGTGCCCGGTCTCGATCGAGCACGTTGACCACATCGTCGATCTGCGGCGCCACCTGGTGATGGTCGAATCGAGCTTCCCGGCTGAAGCCGAGCCGATGCTGCGCGATGTGGAGCGCGCGTCGAACCCGTGGGGCAAGGCGCAGTCCGAGCGGGCCGACTGGGCCTCCGAGCTCGGGGTCCGCGTGCTCGAGCCCGGGGACCCGGCGCCCGAGTACCTCTACTGGGTGGGCTGCGCCTCGTCGTTCGACGAGCGCGCGCGGGGCACGGCCGTCTCGACGGCCAAGCTGTTGCAAATGGCCGGCGTCGACTTCGCCATCCTCGGTCCCCGCGAGGCCTGCACGGGCGACCCGGCGCGGCGGATCGGAAATGAGTACGTCTTCCAGGCCTTCGCCGAGCAGAACGTCGAGACCCTGAACGAGGCCGGAGTCACCAAGATCATCGCCAACTGCCCCCACTGCTTCAACACGCTCGGTAACGAGTACCCCGACTTCGGCGGCCGCTACGAGGTGATCCATCACTCCGACCTGCTCTCCGCGCTCGTCCGCGACGGCCGGCTCTCGCCCCGGCGTTCGGACAGTCTCTCCATCACCTATCACGACTCCTGCTACCTCGCCCGCCACAACGACGTGCTGGCCCCGCCCCGCGAGCTCGTCGCCGCGGTCGGGCAGTCGGTCGAGATGGAGCGCAGCGGCAAGCGGACGTTCTGCTGCGGCGCCGGCGGCGCCCACATGTGGATGGAGGAACGAGGCACGCCGATCAACGCGGAGCGGGTGCGTCAGGCGGCCGAGACCGGCGCGGACACGCTCGCCGTCGCCTGTCCCTTCTGCACCGTGATGCTCGACGACGGCGTGCAGAGCAGCGGCGACGAGCTGCGCGTGGTCGACGTGGCGACGCTGCTCATCGAGTCGATCGAGGGACCGAGCTAGCCCCCGCCGCGACGCCCGCGCCGACGCCCAGCAATTGCTCGAGCCGGCGCTCCAGCCCCGCGTCGCCCACCACCCGCACTTCCAAGGGCAGGCCGATCCGGGCGGCGGCGCGCTCCGCCGCGGCGCGCGTGGCCGGGCTCGGGCGCTGGGCGAGCCAGACGACGCGCCGGTACTCGCGGAAGTAGTCGTCGCGCAATTCAGGGAACCGGTCCAGTCCCAGCTCACGGACGACCGTGCGCTCGAAGGTCCGGGCCAGGAAGTCGGTGAGGAAGTAGGTGCCGGGCTCCTCGGCGAGGGCCGCCGCCACCTCTTCGCGTCCGAACATGTCGTAGCAGTGATCGGCCTCGATCCGCTGCACGCCGAGCGCGTCGAGCGCGCCGTAGGTCCCGCAGTCTCCGTAGGCAACGGCGACGGCGTCGTACCGGGAGCGAAGCCGGGCCAGCTGCGCCGCCACCGCGGGGGCGATCCGCTCGGGCCGGTTGTGCAGCAGGGCCGGCACCGGGTGGACGTCGAGATCCCAGCCGCGCCGGCGCGCGATCCGACGCACGTCGACCGCGAGCGCGCCGCAGGCCACGACAGCCAGCGAGCCTCGCTCGCTCATCCCGGGAATGCGAGCTGGTCGATGAACAGGTCGTTGAAGTCCGCGCGCCCGGACAGCTCGACGTACTCGACCTCACGCAGGATCGAATGTGCCTCGGCGCGCTCGCGCAGCGACAGCGCCGCGATCTTCGCGCCCTCGCCGGCGACGTTGCCGGCCGACACGATGCGCGGCAATGCCAGCTTCGGAACCAGGCCGATTCGGACCGCGCTCAGGGGGGAGAGGAAGGCGCCGAAGCTGCCCGCCAGCAGCACCTGGGTGATCTCGTCGGGACCGACTCCAAGCTCGTTGAGCAGGATCTGCCAGCCGGTGGCGATCGAGGCCTTGGCGAATTGGAGCTCGCGCACGTCGCGCTGGGAGAGGAACACCGAACCGGCCGGATCCTCGCCCCGCCACTGCAGCACGAACACGCGCTCCTGGCCGATCTTGGTCAGGCGGGTGGCCAGCGCGGGATGCAGCGTGGCCGCGTCCTCATCGGGGATGAAGCGGCCCGAATGGTCGAGCAGTCCGCTCTGCACCAGCTCGGCCACCGCGTCCACCAGCCCCGACCCGCACATCCCCACCGCCTCGACGTCGCCGATCACCTGCAGCTCCAGGGAATCGCCACTGATCCTGAGTCCCTCGATCGCGCCCTCGGCCGCGCGCATGCCGCACTTGATCTGCGCGGCCTCGAACGCTGGGCCGGCTGGCGCCGCGGTCGCCACCACGCGCTCGGCCGATCCCAGCGCGATCTCGCTGTTGGTGCCCACGTCGATGAACAGCCGCAGCCGTCGATCGCGGGTCAGGCCGGTGGCCAGCATCCCGGCGACGATGTCGCCCCCGACGTAGGCGCCCAGTGAGGGAAACACGAACGCGGGCGCGCGCGGATGCACCGCCACGCCGAACTCGCTCGCCGCGACCGGCGGAAACGTGTGCGTCGAGACCACGAACGGCGCCATCGACAGCGGCTCGGGGTCGATCCCCAGGGCGAGCTGCATCATCGTCACGTTTCCGCATACGGTGATCTCGTACACCTCGCCGGGCGCCACCTCAGCCTCGGCGCACACCTCGGCCGTCAACTCGGCCAGCGTCTCGTGGGCGCGCTCGCGCAGCGCGGCCAGCGCGTGGTCGTCCATCATCGTCGCCGAGATCCGGGTGATCACGTCGGCGCCGTAGGGCTGCTGGCGGTTGAGCATCGAGCGCACGGCCGCGGGCTGGCCGCTGTCGAGATCGAGCAGCGTCGCGACCACGGTCGTGGTGCCGAGGTCAAACGCGATGGCAAACCGGCGCGCGGTCGTGTCGCCGGGCTCGACGTCGATCAATTCCTCGTCGCAGACGACGGCGGTGACATCAAAGAAGGACGCCCGCAACACTCCCCCGAGCGTGCGCAGCAGCTCGATCGATGCGTGGGGCTCGAGGTCCTCCAGCCCGTCGAGCACCCGCTGGAGGTCCGAACGCTGGTCCTCCATCGACGCTTCCTCCAGCACGAGGTGGCGCTTCTGGACCGACGGACGCAGGATCACATGGCGACCGACCCCGACCAGGGCGGCCTTGGGCCGGGTCTGCAGCGGTGGCACCTCGATCACGAGGTCGCTGCGGGCGCCCGCTCGGCAGGCCAGTCGCCAGCCGTCGCGCAGCTCGTCGGTCGTGAACGCGCGCGGGTCGATCGGTCCCACCGGCACGTCCCCCGAGACGATCCTGACCTTGCACTTCTTGCAGGTGCCGTGGCCGCCGCAGGTCGAGTCGATCGCGATCCCGTTCCAGCTCGCGGCGTCGAAGATCGGCGTCCCGCTGGGAACGCGAACCTCGCCGCCGTCGGGCAGAAAGCGCAGCCGGACGCGCTGCGCACCGTCGGTCTCGACCGCGTCGTCGCGCTGCAGCAACGGCCGGGGCTTGGGCGCCGAGGAACTCATGCCGTCGCGGCGGCCTCCTGCACGGCGGCCTGACGCGCCCGGTGCGCGGCGATCCAGCTCGAGCCCCAGGGGTCGTGGCCCAGCAGCAGGTCGGAGGCCCGCACCGACTGCACGCAGACCTCGGCGGTCGACATGATCGCGCTGGTCAGACCCGCGGCCATCGCCATGGGCAGAAAGCCGGCGTTGAGCTCGTGACGTCGCGGCAGGCCGAAGGAGACGTTGGACGCGCCGAGGCACATGTTGACGCCGAGCTCATCGCGGATCAGGCTGATTGTCGCCAGTGTGATCGTCACCGCGTCAGTGGCGGCGCCGACCGTCATGGCCAGCGGGTCGATGATCACGTCCGCGGTGGCGATCCCGTAGTCGTTGGCCACGCTGATGATCTTGCGCGCGCACTCCAGGCGCTGCTCGGGCGTCTCGGGGATGCCCGTCTCGTCGTTGGCCAGGCCGATCACGGCGGCGCCGTGCTTGGCCACCAGCGGCAGGATCTCCTGCAGGCGCTCGTCCTCGGCGGTCACCGAGTTGACCAGCGCGCGCCCTTCGTAGACCGACAGGCCGGCCTCGAGCGCCTCGATCACCGACGAGTCGATGCAGATCGGCAGGTCAACTGCGGCCTGCACCGTGCGCAGCATCGACTTCAGCAGCTCGGGCTCGTCCACGAGCGGGATTCCAGCGTTGACGTCGACCATGTCGGCGCCGGCCGCGGACTGGGCCAGGGCGTCAACGGCCACGGTCGACAGATCGCCGGCCCGCAATTCTTCGGCGAACGTCTTACGGCCGGTCGGATTGATGCGCTCGCCGATCACGCAGAATGGCTGCTCGGCGCCGATGGTCACGGTCTTAGACCGCGACCGAAGCACTGTATCCATTGGTCTCCCTTTCGATTCGGGGCGGAATGCCCAGTCGTGTGCACAGCTTGGCGATGCCCGCGTCCTTGCGAAACGAGATGAAGTGCAAACCGGCCACACCGGGTTGGGCCAGCGCGTGAGAGGCGAGCTCGTACGCGATCTCGAAGCATTCGGTCTCGGCGTCGGGGGCATTCTCGACCCGTGCCACCGTGTCCCGCGGCACATCGATTCCAGGCACGTGGTGTGCGACAAAGCGCATGCCACCGGCCGTGCGCAGGATGCAGATCGATGGGATCAAGGCGAGGCGCTCGCTGACGCCCGTGTCGTGCGCCACGCGCATGAACCGTTCCAGCAGCACAGGGCGAAAGCAGATCTGAAGCTGTAGGAAGCGAGCGCCGGCGGCGGCCTTCATGGCCGCCCGGCGGACCCGATATTCATACGGCGGCGTGCCCGGGTTCTCCACGGCGCCGACCAGGAAGTGCGGCGCGGGTTCGATCCGGCGGCCGGACAGATAGTGGCCGCCTTGCAGCCCGCGGGCGAGCGCGATCAGCTGGGGCCCATCGAGGTCGAACACGCGACGCGCCTCAGGCTCATCGCCCGCGCTCACATCGTCGCCGGTCAGGCAGCAGATGTTCTCGATCCCGTGGATCGCCGCGCCCATCAGGTCGGCTTCCAGCGCGAGCCGGTTGCGGTCCCGGCAGACCAGCTGCATCACCGGCTCGACACCCGCCTGCAACAATCCGATCGCGACCGCGAGCGGCGAGCAGTGAGCGTGCGCAGACGGGTTGTCAGTGGCGTTGAAGGCATCGACGAACGGCCGCATCGGCTCGAGCTGGCGCTCGATTTCGGCCTGGCCGCCGCCATCGATCACCGGCAGCTCGGCAGTGACGACGAATTCCCGCGCTGACAGCTTGCGCTCAAGGCGTGACATCCGGGCCTGCCACCCAGCCGCCCGGGACCTGACGGTCGCGCCCGCTGATCAGGTTCAGCCAGGCCGAGCTGCCCTTCAGCTGGTTGTCCACCGGCGGGCGCAGATGCTCGATATGCCCCCGCCACACGGGCAAGCGCTCGGAGCGCTCGTAGGCCTTCAACCACACGCAGCGCATCTCGGGCTTGACCTCGCAGTGGCCATCCGCCCGCACCCCGCCGCACGGCCCGTTGCGCAGCGTCTTGGGGCAATTCATCGGGCAGGTCAGCCCGGTTGAGTGCAGCACGCACTGGCCGCACATCTGACAGCCCCACACGGGGCCCTTGACCGCGTGCTCGGCGCGCGCGACCAATCCCGCGATGCTCACGCCAGTACCTTCTCGCGCCGCAGTTCGATCAGCTCCTTGGCCTTCTTGACCGCGGAGGAGGCGTCGGCCGAGTAGCCGTCGGCCCCGACCGCATCGGCGTACTCCTGCGTCACCGGAGCGCCGCCGACCATCACGATCACCTGATCGCGGATGCCGGCTTTCTGGAGTGCGTTGATGTTCGCCTTGAACATCGGCATCGTCGTGGTCAGGAAGGCCGAGAACCCGACCACATCCGGGTTGTGCTCCTCGATCTGCTGGACGAATTTCTCCGGGGGCACGTTGACGCCGAGATCGATCACCGTGAAGCCCGCGCCCTCCAGCATGATGTTGCAGAGGTTCTTGCCGATGTCGTGGACGTCGCCCTTGACGGTGCCCATCAGGAACGTTCCCACCTGCCGGGCGCCGCTCTCGGCCAGCAGCGGTCGCAGGATGTCGAGCGCGCCCTGCATCGCCCGGGCCGCGATCAGCATCTCCGGTACGAAGTAGTCACCGCGCTCAAACCGCGCGCCCACTTCCTCCAGCGAGGGGATCAGCGCGTCGTAGAGCATCCGCTCGGGCTCCAGACCGTCGGCGAGGCCATCCTCGACACCCTGCCGTACCGCCGGCGCGTTGCCGACCAGCGTCTCTTCGTAGAGCATCTGCAGAAGTTCCTCGTGGGTCATGCGGCGTGTTCTCCTTCCTCGCTGTGGCCGAGGCGACGGCTCAGGGTCCGCGCCTCCTCGATCAGGACAGGTTGCAGCTCGAGGATCCGCAGCGGTGTCATCCGCAGCGTCGGACCCGACACACTGAGCGCGGCGACCACATCGCCGCGTGACCCCCGCACCGGGGCGGCCATCGCGGCCAGCCCGGTCTCGAGCTCATCGACAGCGGTCGCACATTCGCTGCGGCGCACCACCTCGAGCTCGGCCCGTAGGCGCTGGGGGTCGGTGATCGTCCCCGGCGCATAGCGGGTCAGCGGCTGCGTGGGCAGCGGCGCGCGCCCGAACGCCATGAATACCTTGCCGACCGCGGTGCAGTGGTAGTCGACCAGGCGTCCGAGCCATTGGCCGGTGCCGAGGAAATGGCGGCCTTCAACCTGCGCCACGTGCTCGACGCCATGCCGGGCCGGGAGGGCGAGGTTGATCGTTTCACCGGTGGCCTCCGCGAGCGCATCGAGCGAGGCCCGGGCGAGCTCGACCACGTTGCGCTCCAGCATGCCGCGTTCGGCGACCCGGAGAATCGCCGGGCCGGGCCGCAGGCGACCGCGTTGTCCGTCCTGCTCGATCAGACCGCGGCGCTCGAGGGCACTGATCAGCCGCGACACCGTGCTCTTCGGGATGCCGCTGGCCGACGCGAGGTCCGTCAGCGCCACCGGCTGTTCGGACTCGAGCACCCGGACCAGCAGGTCCGCGCCGCGGTCAACCGCCGTGGTGCCGTAGGACGGAGCTTGAAACTCTTGTTCCACGATGGGTATATTACGGACGGACGCGGCCACGTCAAGCTCAGCCTGGAGTGGGCCCGATGACCGCGCCGACCCGCAACCGAGGAGGAGGCCAGCTTGTTCGTAAACGCCATGCCCCGCTACGAGATCCTCAGCGAGGACGCGATGGAGGTGCTCGACAAGGGATGGCGGCGGATCGTCTCGGAGCTGGGAATCGAGTTCCTGCTGCCCGAAGCGGTCGAGCTCCTGCGTGACGCGGGCCAGATCGTCGAGGCGGAGAACCGGGTCCGCTTCGACCCGGAGTTCATTCTCGAGCAGATGGCCAAAGCCCCCCCCGAATTCGAGTTGCAGGCCCGCAACCCGGCGCAGAACGCGCACATCGGCGGCGATCACATGGTGTTCGCCCCCGTCTACGGCTGCCCGTTCATCCGTGAGGGCGACGTCAGGCGAGACGCGAAGATGGCCGACTTCGAGAACCTCGTCCGTCTCGCGCAGGCATTCCCCGAGCTCGACTCGCCCGGCGGGACGATCTGCGAGCCCGAGGACCGTCCGTTGGACTCGCGCCACCTCGACATGGTGTACGCGCTGCAGACGCTCTCGGACAAGCCCTATATGGGGTCGGTGACCTCAGGCCCCAACGCGGCCGACACGATCAGGATGGGGGAGATCCTGTTCGGAGGCCGGGCTGAGATCGAGCGTGCGCCGGTCTCGATCTCGCTGATCAACGTCAACTCCCCGCTGCGCTACGACGATCGCATGCTCGGGGCGATGTTCGAGTACGTCAAGGCCAACCAAGCGGTGGTGATTACTCCCTTCCTGCTCATGGGAGCGATGTCGCCGGTGTCGCTGCCGGCCACGCTGGTCCAGCAGATGGCCGAGGCGTTTGCCGGGATCGCCCTCGCGCAGCTGATCCGTCCCGGCGCGCCGGTCGTGTTCGGCTCCTTCCTCTCCAATACCGACATGCAGTCGGGTTCGCCGTCGTTCGGGACGCCCGAGTCGGGTATCGGCGTCCTGTGCACCGGGCAGATCGCCCGGCGCTACGGCCTTCCGTGGCGGGGCGGCGGCGCACTGAACGCGTCGCAGACCGTCGATGCCCAGGCGGCCTACGAGTCGCTGATGACGCTGCTGCCCACGTTCCTGGCCGGCGCGAACTTCGTCATGCACTCGGCCGGCTGGCTCGAGGGCGGCCTGGTGTCCTGTTACGAGAAGTTCATCGTCGACGTCGAACTGCTGCGCGAGCTTCGCCACGAGTTCACGCCGCTGGAGATCGACGAAGCCTCGCTGGCTTTCGACGCCCATCTGGAAGTCGGGGCCGGAGGGCACTTTCTCGGTGCGGTGCATACCCTCGAGCGCTTCCGCGAGTGCTTCTACCGTCCGCTGCTGTCCTCGACCGAGAACTTCGACCGCTGGACCAAGAAAGGCGGCCGCGACACGACGGCGCGCGCCGGGGAGATCTGGCGGGCCACGCTCGAGCGCTACGAGCAGCCGCCCCTCGACGATGCCATCCAGGCCGAGCTCGAGGAGTTCGTCATCCGCCGCCGCACTGAATTAGGCGATTGACCAATTGCCCAGGTTGCCGAACTCGGCAACCTGATTCGCAGCCGGCAATTGGTCAATCGCTGGCGAGAATGAGCAATCGCCTGGCGGCGATTGCTGAGCGAGAATTGCCTGGCGGCAATTCTCGGGGCGATGCACCACCCGAGGCGGGAGCTAGGAGTTGACCCGCTGCACCTGGTAGCCGGCCGCTTGCAGCGCGGCGACGATCGATTCGCTGTGCTGGGCGCCGCGGGTCTCCAGCGCGATCTCGACACCGGTCTCGCGCACGTGGAGCGATATCGCTTCGCGCACGTGGTCGGCGTGGACGACGTTGCCGCCTGCCTGTGCGATTTGCGTCAGCAGCGCCGCGAGCCCGCCGGGACGATCGGCGATCCGCGTGAACAGGCGCAGGCGCCGTCCCGCCGTCGTCTCGTGACGCTGGGCGATCGCCGCCAGCAGGCCGGCATCGACGTTGCCACCGGACAGGACAATCACCGTCGCGCCGTTCGCTGCGGGGGCCAGCTGGCCGGCCAGCAGCGCCGCCACGCCCACGGCGCCCCCGCCCTCAACCACGAGCTTTGCCCGCTCCAGCAGCCACACCATCGCCTCGGCGATGTCGTCTTCCCGCACGACGACCCATTCGTCGACCCAACGCTCGACCAGCGGCAGCGTCAGCGCTCCCGGACGCTTGACCGCGATCCCGTCGGCGATCGTCGGCCGAGCCTCGAACATAACTGGAACTCGCGCCTGCAGCGAGGCGGCGAATGACGCACATGCGTCGACCTGGACGCCGATCACCCGGATCTCGGGACGCGCCGTCTTGATCACGCCCGCGACGCCGGAGATCAATCCGCCGCCGCCCACCGGGACGACGACCGCCGCCAGATCGGGAACGTCCTGCAGCAGTTCGAGCCCCAGCGTCGACTGGCCGAGGATCACGTCCTGATCGTCGAACGGATGCACGAACCCGGCGCCGGACTCCTCGGCGCGCTGACGCGCAGCGCCGACACACTCATCGACCGACTCACCACCCAGGTGGACGATGCCGCCGAACGCCTCGACCGCTGCCACCTTCGCGACGGGTGCCTCGCGCGGCATGAACACCTCGCAGGCGATCCCCTGCGCGCGAGCGGCATAGGCCAGCGACTGTCCGTGATTGCCCGCACTCCCGGCCACCACGCCCGGAGGTTGCCCGAGCCGCGAGATCTTGTGCACCGCTCCACGCAGCTTGAATGAGCCCGTGCGCTGGAGGTTCTCGGCTTTGAGCAACACGCGTCCGCCGCACTTCTCCGACAGGCTGTGCGAGCTCAGCACCGGCGTCTGGCGCGCCAGTGTCGCAACGATCTGCCGGGCCAGCTCGGCCTCGCCCGCAGCGATTCGGCGCGCTACCAGCTCGGCTTCTGAGATCGCTGGTGGAGGTGTCATCGAGGCACTTACGCCCCAGCGGATAAGCCGCTCGCGCGTGTTGTTCCGGTTGGGTAGGATTGCTAATCCATGACTCATATATCAGTCATGTGTGGGTTGCGTCAAACGGGCCACCGCGTGTGACGACACAGACAACCCGCCGGACGCATGCACCGCGCGAGTTACTCGCGGATCGCGCCTACGCCGACCTGCGCGACCGCATCCTCACCTTGCGGATTGCCCCCGGGGCACCCATCGACGAGGACCGGCTCGGCGAGGAGCTGGGCATCGGACGGACACCGGTGCGCGAGGCGATCAAGCGGCTGGCCCTCGAGAATCTGGTCAGTGTGTTTCCGCGCCGGGGGACCTTCGCGTCGGAGATCAACATCACCGATCTGGCTCAGATTTCCGACGTGCGAGCGCAGCTCGAGGGCCATGCCGCCTACCGGGCAGCGCAGCGGATCACCGAGGCTCAGCGGGCCGAGCTAGCCGGGCTGCTGGAGGAGCTCGCGCGCAGCCATGGCAGCGACGACCTGGAGGCGTTGATGGCCCTCGACGCGCGGGTGCACCGGTTCGTGTATCGCTGTGCCGGTAACTCGTATCTCGAGGCGACGTTGGGTCGGTACCTCAACCTGTCCCTGCGCATCTGGCATCTGGTCATCGACCGCCTGCCTCACCTGTTCGCGCGCGTCCACGAACATGACGACCTGTTGCGCGCGATCGCCGACGGTGAGGGCGAGCGCGCGCGCGAGATCCTGGCCGAGCACATCGCGACCTTCGAGCGCGAGATCAGGGCGGTGCTGTAACCAACGCGGTCAGGCCGTCAGCTGATCTGGTATCCACGATGTCGCGTGGCGCCGCCCACATAGTCCTCCAGCGGCCCGTCGTGTCCCAATCGCGTGGATAGCAGGTGCGCCTGCTCCAGCGTGACGCGGCCCAGCAACCGAAGGCGCTGCGGCGCCAGCCGCAGCGACGCGCCCGATGCGGCCAGTGCGGCGATCACCGCGCCGCCGCGATCGCGGACGGGCGCGGCGACGGCGGAGAGCCCCGGCTCGAGCTCGTCGACGATCGTCGCGTAGCCCAGATCTCGGATCGCCTCGAGCTCGCGTCCGAGCCGATCGCGGTCGGTGACGGTGGCCGGGGTCACCGACTCGAGCTCTCCGGCCGGCAGCTCGGCGGCGCCGAAGGCGAGGAACACCTTGCCCGCCGCCGTGCAGTGGAGGCCCAGCTCGCGGCCGACCCAGTTGGTCGCCCCCAGCAGGTGACGGCCGTCGATCTGGGAGATCGCCTCGGTCCCGGCGGGGCGGGGAACGATCAGGTTGGCGGTCTCGCCGCTCTCCTGCGCGAGCCGGCGCAGGCTGGGCTGCGCGAGCTCGGCCAGATCCTCGCGTCCGACCCCCGAGCGCGCGAAGCGCAGCGCGGCCGCGCCCGGACGCAGGCCCGTCCGGTCGGCATCCCAGGCCACGAGCTGATGGCGCTCCAGCGCCGCCACCAGAGGCGGCACGTCGACCGCGGCGAGCCCGACCTCGTCAGCGAGCTCGGTCAGCGTCCGCGGGGAGCGCTCCAGCACCACCGCCAGCAGTGCGGCGACGTGGTCGGCGGGAGGCGGGATCGAGGCGCTGGGGACGGTCATCAACCACGACTGTCTGGCGTCAGCACGATCGTCTGCAATTCGGTGAACGAGTTCATCACGTGCGAACCGCCGACTCGACCGATCCCGCTGTCCGTTCCCGCCCGGCCGCCGAACGGCAGGTGGGCCTCCCAGTAGTTGCTCGACTCGTTGATGTTGACCCAGCCGGTGCGGACCCGATCGGCGAACTCGAGCCCGCGCGCGAGGTCCACCGTGAAGATCGCGGCGAGCAAGCCATAGGGAGATGCGTTGGTCAGCGAGATCGCGTGCTCGAGCGAGTCGATTGACACCACCGGTGCCACCGGCCCGAAGGTCTCCTCGACGGCGACCCGCGCGTCGGCAGGTACTCCCGCGAGCACCGTAGGCTGCCAGTACAGCGACGTCGGAAAGCCGGGTTCGCGGGTGCCTCCGGAGATAATCCGCGCACCGCGCTGCACCGCGTCGCCGACGTGTTCGTCCATCTTCAACGCCACCAGTTCGTTGTTCAGCGGACCCATTGTCGTGTGCTCGTCGAACGGGTCGCCCAGCAGGATCCGCTCCGCGACGCGCCGGCCCAGCAGCTCGACGTACTCGTCATACACCTCGCGGTGCACGAGGATCCGCTCACCGGCCGTGCAGCTCTGACCCGCGCACAGGTAGCACGCGGTGAGGGTCGCGTCGACCGCTGCATCGACGTCGGCGTCGTCGAGCACGACGAGTGGCCCATTGCCGCCCATCTCGATCAGGGTGGCTTTGCCTGCGGCCGCGGCCGCGACGATCCGGCCGGTGCTCGTCGAGCCGATGAACGCGATCCCAGCGGTCTCCGGGTTGCGCGCGATCTCGTCTCCGACCACCGGACCCGGGCCGGTGACCAGGTTGAATGCGCCGGCTGGGAGGTCGGCGTCGGCGATGCACTCCGCCAGCGCCACCGCGCACAACGCGGTGCTCGGCGCCGGTGTCCAGACCACGGCGTTACCGCACGCCAGCGCCGGCGCGATCAGCTCGGCCGGCATCGTGTACGGCCAGTTCCACGGGCTGATCACGCCGACCACGCCGCGCGGGCGGCGGGTCAGCAGCACGCGTTTGCCCGGCGAGATCGAGTTCGGCAGCTCGCCGCCGAGCCGCTTGGCGTCCTCGGCCGCCATGCGCCAGTACTCGACCAGTTCGTCGACCTCGCCGTAGGCCTCAGCCCGCAGCGGCTTGCCCTGGTCGAGCGTCAGCGTGCGGGCCAGCTCGTCGCGCCGGGACTCGATGATGTCGCCGACGGCGTGCATCTTCGCCCCTCGCTCGAACGCGGTCAGGCGCGCCCAGCCGTCGGCGGCCTCGCGAGCCGCCGCGATCGCCCGGCGGGCGTCATCGCGATCGCCCTGAGGAACGGTTCCGAGGAGTTGGCCGGTGGCCGGGCTGGTGGCGTCGAACGTCTCGCCGCTCGCGCTGTCCCGCCAATCTCCCCCCACGAACATCTGCTGCGCGGTGCCTGTGACCATCGGCTCGCTCCGGATCAGGGCCGCGAACGAGTTCGGGCCCGGGGTCTCGTTGACACAGTTAGACAACTGATATATAACAGGCCGATCACGCCTGGGTCAATCAATTTGAACAGTGATAAATGGGGCGAACGCAGGCCGGGCCGGGGTGCTCGGCCAGCCGCGCAAACTACGTCGCGTGGGACTGGAGGCTGATTGATGGCAACGGAAACCTCAACGGAAACCGCAGCGGGAACCGACAGTCAGGATCTCGCCGACTTCGGCTACAAGCAGGAGCTCGATCGCTCGCTGGGGAGCTTCTCGGCGTTCGCAGCCGGCTTTAGCTACATCTCGATCCTCACCGGCGTCACCGCGCTGTTCGGGTTCGGTTATCTCAACGCCGGCCCCGGGGTCTGGTGGACATGGCCGGCCGTGATCTTCGGTCAGATCCTGGTCGCTCTGTGCTTCATGGAGATGGCCGGTCAATACCCGATTGCCGGCTCGGTCTACCAGTGGTCCAAGCAGCTCTCCGGCCCATTCGCCTCGTGGATGACCGGCTGGATCTACATCGTCGGCGCGATCGTGACGATCGCCGCGGTGGCGGTTGACTGGCAGGTCGTGCTACCGCAGATCACCACCAGCTTCCAATTCTTGGGCCACGCGTCCGACGCCGGCACCACCCTGACCAAGGGCGGAGCCCAGAACGCGCTGCTGCTCGGCGGCATCCTCGTCGTCATCTGCACGATCATCAACATGCTGGGCGTCAAGTTGATGTCCCGGATCAACAACGTCGGCGTGACCGCTGAGTTGTGCGGCGCCTCGCTGCTGATCATCCTGCTGCTGTTCCACCTTCACCAGCCACCCACCGTCATCGCCCACAGCTACCACTATGGCGCCGGCCATCCGTGGGGCTACTTCGGCGCCCTGCTGGTGGGCGGGCTCGTGAGCGCGTACGTCATGTACGGGTTCGACACCGCCGGGACGCTCGCCGAGGAGACCAACGATCCGCGCAAGCACGCGCCTCCGGCGATCATCCGGGCCATCGCCGCCGCCGCGATCATCGGTGGTCTGGTGATCCTGCTGGGCGTGATGTCGAACAAGAACATCAATGACAAGAACATCGGGCTCCTCGGCCTGCCCTACGTGATCAAGAATGCGTTCGGCAATACCACCGGAAACGTGTTCCTGGCCGACACGGCGCTGGCCATCTTCGTCTGTTGCCTGGCCGTCCAGACCGCCACGATTCGGATGCTGTTCTCGATGGCGCGTGACAACAGACTGCCGTTCGGCTCGGCCGTGGCGAGGGTGTCTGGCACGCGCAAGGTGCCGATCGTGCCCGCGCTGGTGACCGGTTTCCTCACGCTCGTGATCCTGGCCATCAACGTCGGCAACCAGAGCGCGTTCTACGTGCTCACCTCGCTCGCGATCATCATGTTCTACCTCGCCTACCTTGGGGTCACGCTCCCGATGCTGATCCGGCGCTTCCGTGGCACCTGGCCGAAGAAGAACTGGGGCCCGTATTTCTCGCTCGGTCGCTGGGGTCTTCTGGTCAACATCCTCGCTGTGACCTACGGCATCCTGGTCACGATCAACCTGATGTGGCCGCGCAACGCGATCTACAACTCGGTCGGCAAGCCGCACTGGTACTGGCAGTGGTCTCCCGAGCTGTTTGTCGGTGCGATATTCGTCATTGGCTGTCTGTACTACTTCCTCGTCCAGACCAAGAAGTCGACGGATGTGCTGTCCGAACACCGGGCCGACGCCCAGTTCGACCTTGCCACCCCGATCATCGGAGATGTCGCCCCATGATCGACGCCGGCGAGTTCGACTATGTCATCGCGGGTGGCGGCACCGCCGGGTGCGTCGTCGCCGCCCGACTGTCGGAGGATCCCAACGTCAGCGTCTGCCTGATCGAGGCCGGCCCGTCGGACGTCGACGATTCGGCGATCCTGCGGCTCGAGGACTGGATGTTCCTGCTCGACTCGGGCTATGACTGGGACTACCCGATCGAGCCACAGGAGCGCGGCAACAGCTTCATGCGCCACGCGCGGGCGAAGGTGCTCGGCGGCTGCTCGTCGCACAACTCGTGCATCGCCTTCTGGACCCCCAAGGAGGACCTCGACGAGTGGGCGGCGATGGGCTGCGAGGGCTGGAGCTCGGCGGATTGCTGGCCGCTGATCAAGCGGCTGGAGACCAACGACGGGCCGGGCGAGAACCATGGTCGCAACGGACCGGTCAACATCCGCACGGTGCCGCCCAACGACCCGTGCGGCGTGGCCATACTGCAAGCCGCGGCGCAGGCCGGGCTCCCGACCAGCCGCTTCAACGAGGGTTACACCGTGACCAACGGGGCGGGCTGGTTTCAGATCAACTCTGCGCCGGACAACACGCGGATGTCGTCCTCGCATGCCTACCTGCATCCGATCCTCGGCAGCCGGCCGAATCTTGACATCCGCACCCACTGCTGGGTCAAGCGCATCGCGATCGAAGACGGCCGCGCGACCGCGGTCGAGTACCTGACTCCGGACCTGCTCACCCAGGCGTCGGTGCAGGCCCGTCGCGAGGTGATCCTCAGCGCCGGGGCAATCGACGGGCCGAAACTGCTGATGCTCTCAGGCGTCGGCCCGGGCGAGCACCTGCAGGAGTTCGGCATCGAAACGCTCGTGGACTCGCCCGGCGTGGGGGCCAACCTCGACGACCACGTCGAGGGGATCGTCCAATGGGACGCCAAGCAGCCGATGATCAAGACCTCGACGCACTTCTGGGAGATC
>Ga0302181_10000450_pt1 | contig 33843 bp, 35 predicted proteins | sample I_Palsa_E3_3_FD_198786 | JGI IMG/M metagenome (GOLD analysis project Ga0302181, IMG submission 198786) | Peat permafrost microbial communities from Stordalen Mire near Abisko, Sweden - I_Palsa_E3_3 | ecosystem: Environmental > Terrestrial > Soil > Palsa > Peat permafrost | place: Sweden...
ATAACTCCTACCGCGTCAAACGACCCGGTGACCACGGCATCCGCCACCCCGGACCCGCCACGATCAGCCTGGTCAACCACCGCAGCCTCACAGTCGCAGCATGATCAACTTAGGCTGAGTGGCATTGGGTCTTCCCCAGCCGGTAGCTCCTGGATGGCACAGGAGTCCTTGGGCCCTTCCGCGGGCTTCACACCACCCGGTTACCCAGGTCGCATGCCGCGGTGGGGAGAGCGTCTGGACACTCGCCCGATCGCAGCGTCGAACACCTCCTTCGATCCCTCACCCGCTGCGGTCACTCACATCACGCGACCTCACGTCGCACGGCTGCCCCCATCTTCAATCAGGCCGCTGCGACGGCCGGGAGATCGAGGTCTTCCACCTCCATTCGGACAAACAGCGCCTCGTGGCGCACGTACGTCGCAGGTATATCTGAGGACCACGGCATCGGTACGGTTGCCGGCCTGCCTGTCCGGCCGTTAGCCGCGCTGTGCGCCATTTGGCCAGATGGCGCGCACCGGGGTGCTGCGCGGGCGTATGCCACGACGTCGGCGGTCCCGCCGTGGGAATCGGCGGCTGTCAGCTGCTAGTGCCTGCTCGGGACACGGGGCGCGGCTTGGTGTCCCGGACTGGCCCTGATTGTCATCTTCTCCTGCGCAGGAAACGGCGGCATGCTTGCAGCGGCCATGTCCAGTGACGGGAAGGATGCGATGGAGCCCGGTTTCGCCGCTGCGGAGATCGACACGAGTAAGCCGCATCCGGCACGGATGTACAACGCCTACCTCGGGGGCAATGACAATTATCCCGCTGACCGCGCGGCGGTCAGGCAGATTCTGCGTGCCTTTCCCCGAGGTCCGCCCGATGGCGAAGGCCAACCGGGCGTTCCTCCAGCGTGCGGTGCGGCTCCTGGCCGCCGAGGCGGGGATACGGCAGTTCATCGACATCGGCACCGGCATCCCGTCGGCAGGGAACGTGCACGAGGTTGCGGGGCGGGCCGCGCCCGATGCCCGGGTGGTCTATGTGGACAACGATCCGATCGTCCACGTCCACGCAAACGCGCTGCTGACTGGCAGCGGCACCACCGGCATCGTGCTGGCCGACCTGCGCGACCCCGCCGCCATCCTGGCCAGCCCCCAGCTGCGCGAGGTGATCGACTTCACCCGGCCCGTCGCCTTGCTGCTGGTCGCGATCCTCCACTTCATCAAAGACGAAGAGGACCCTGCCGGGATCGTGGCTACGCTGCGGGACGCGCTACCGCCCGGCAGCTACCTGGTCTTGTCGCACGGGACGCAGGACTTCCACCCGCCCGGCGGCGCGGACACGGCCGCCGCCGGGTACAAGAACGCGACCGCCCCGCTGGTACTTCGCACCCACGAGCAGGTGCCCGCGTTCTTCAACGGGTTCGACCTGCTGGAACCGGGGCTGGTCCAGGCCCCGCTGTGGCGCCCCGATGGCCGGCGGCCCCGCCCGAGGGATCTTGACAAGATCGGCATCTACGCCGGCGTCGGGCGCAAGGCCCCGGCCAGCCCCTGACTGCGGCCTCTTGGCCCGGCGCGCTTGCGTCCGTGCTGGTCGCGGCTGCGGATACTGCCAGGCGGCTGGGCGCTAAACCGGTCAGCTACCCGCAGCCGGTTCGTGGCTCTGGCTGCCGGGCTGGCACCCGTCAGGCTTCCCGGGTTCTTTCGAGGACGGGCCGGTTCCAGCGCGCGGAGTGGTCGCCGGCCTGAAGGGTGCCGATCCGCATGGCGAGTTCCCGGCGGGCGAACGGCTGGGTGGGGGCGTTGCGGATGTAGGTGCCCAGCCCGCTGACCTCCCGGATGGCTACCAGGGTCGCCAGACCTGGCCACTCGCGGGGGTCCCAGCCGTAGGCGGCCCCGAATCCCTCGACGTCATCTCGCGCGGGATAGCCGAGCCGCTGGCTGGTGTAGAAGATCTGGGCGAGGTCCCACTCACGCCGGCCTACGGCGACGTGGTCCCAGTCGCCGAGCACGACCGTGCCGTCCTGTGCCCGGATGAGGTTGCCGGGGTGAGCGTCTCCGTGGATCAGGCTGGCGGGGTGGGGGAAGCGCAGCGCATCCCACCTGCTGCGCAGTTCCTGTACCTGGCCGGCCAGCCAGTCGCGTTGCTCGCGCGGCAGGGCATCTGCGGGCGCTGACTCCAGGGCGGCCGTGACGCCGGCGAGCGGGTCGGTGAACGCCTCCGGAGGGGACGGCGGGAGCGGGCGGGAGTGCAGGTCCCGCAGCAGGCGGGCAAGGTCGGCGGCGGACGCGGGTGGGTCTGCCGCCTCCGGCACGTACTGCCATACCGAGGCGACCTTGCCGGCGATCGCGAACGGCTGTCCCGGGACGGGCGCGGGCACTGTGCACGGGAACCCGCCCTCGGCCAGCCATGCCGTGACCTTCAGCGACTCGGTGATACGGGCAAGCGCCGCCTGGCTGCCCGAGATCCGGACCACCAGGCCCGCCGCGGGGAACCCGAAGACCGCGTTGCCGTGCAGGTGCAGGAGCCGCGCCCCTGATGCCGGGACGCCGATCCGGAGGCAGACGTCAGCCAGCACGGCGTCGAACTCACGGCGGAACCCCTTGTTTTCCATGATCAGGCTTGCCCGGAAGGTGTCATGCCGTACGGGTACCCAGGGGGATCGGGCTGATGCCCATGGGGACGGGACCAGGTCAACCGGACAGGGAGTGCAGCCCCGTGGTGATGGCCGCCCGGCCGAACTCCTCGATCTGGTCGCCGAGGTCGCGGGCCTGCTGCGAGTCCCGGAAGACCGGCGCGGCAAGCTCACGGCGGACGAAGGCCAGCCGGGCGGTCAGCGTGGCCAGCCGCTGGCCGGGCGGCAGCGCCAGGACCGGCGCCAGTGCCGCCGCGCCGGCGTCCAGCGCCCCGTACCGCAGCCGGACCATGGCCAGGTCGGTGCGGGCCAGCGCCTTCCCGGCGACCCCGTGGTGCTCGCCGGGACGCGGCCCCTCGTCGTAGAGGCTGATCGCGCGCTCCAGTTCCCCGGCCGCCTCGTGCCCCTGGCTGGTCTCGGCGAGCGCGCTGCCGGCCATGGAGTAAGTGGCGGCCTGCGACAGGGCGAACTCCTCGCCGCCGATTTCGGCCAGGTCGTCGCGGTTCCGGTCCTCCCAGGCGGCGTGCGCGAGCCCGACCTCCTGGCGGGCCGCGTCAGGCTCGCCGAGCCTGGCCAGGGCGCGGGCCTGCTCAAGGTGCAGGTTGGCGCCCACCAGGCCCTGCGAGGCGTACCGCAGGCCGTCGGCCGCCAGGTCGCGGCTGTCGGTGTACCGGCCGCGCCAGTACATGACGTAGGAGAGCCTCGCGCGCAGCATGCCCCGCAGCGCGTTGTGGTCGATCACATTGGCGTAGGCCCAGCCGGTACGCAGCAGTTCCTCGGCGGCGTCCGGGTAGCCGAGGCGGTTGGCGGTCAGGCCCATCAGCTCGTGCAGGCAGCCGAGCAGGAAATACAGCTCAGCCTCGTCGCGGGGCCGCGCCCGCCGGTCCAGCAGCCGGTAGATACGGTCGCGGACCTGGCGCATGTCCAGGAACGCGGAGAGCGGCGTACCGGTATCGCACAGGCCGGACAGCCGGGCCAGGTCCGCGCGGAGCTGCTCCAGCGTGGCCTCGCCGATGCCGTGGTGCTCATGCTCCGCCGCGTGGTCGCTTCCCTCGTGCGCCGCCATCATGACCTCATGCTCAACCGCGAAATCCCGCAAAACGGGCTCTTGCCTTCCACGGTAGGCGATGCCGGCCGGCGCCGGCGGGCACGGGCCGGCCGTTGCGGGGGCGGCGGCTGGACGCTGGACGAGTACCAGGGCGGCAGGGCCGACCTCCGCGGAGGGAGCCTGCGCTGCGGCCTCTGCTGGTTCCCCGGTGCTGAGGCCGAACTGGCTGGGGTGGATGCCGAGGGCGCGGCAGTAGTGGAGCTTGTGGCGCTCGGAGATGCCGCCCTCGCGTTCCCACCGGTGGATGTTGTGCAGCATGCCGCTCAGCTCGGGGACGGCCGTGTCGCCGGTCGCGCGCCCGGCCTGGACGAGGCGGCGCGCCATCTCGGCCTTAGTCCAGCCCCGGTCTTCCCGCTGCTGGCGCAGCCACGCGGCCATCTCGCTGTCCGTCACGTCTCTATCCTTCCCGGGATTCGCGGGTTCTGCCGGGCTGCGGCGCGGACATTCCCGGACACGGCTGTGTCCGGGAATGTCCGTGGCTCATCCTCGTCAGGTGAGGAGGTCGTCGGCCAACCCGGCCTTGGCGCCGCTGACGAAAGCGCGGATCTCGTTGGGCTCCAGGACCAGCGCCGGGCCTTCGGGATCGGTCGACTGGCGCAGCGCGACCCGGCCGCCGGGGAGTTTCTTTGCTTCCAGGCAGTCGCCCCCGTTGGGGCTGCTCCAGGGCTTGACCCACCCCTCCGGGCCGAGGTGGCTGGCGGGCATGCCGTTGCGTGTTTCCATGCGTTTCATATCTCCTTGCGGATCTTGCGGAGGATTCCCGCCGTGTCCTTGGCGGGGGCGGCCTGGGCGCTGATGCGGTCCAGGGCCTGGGCGTAAAGCGCGGTCTCGTCGGGCTTGTCGATGTAGAAGGCGCTGGTCATCGACTCGCCGTAGACGATGTCGGGCTGCTCGTGGCCGTCGAAGTCGAACCGGAAGATCCGGAACGGTCCGTACACGGCGGGGTGCAGCCCGGCGGCGAGGGGCAGCACCTGGAGGGTGATGTTCGGCCGGCCTGCGGCCTCGATGAGCTCGTCGATCTGCTCCCGCATGACCTCGGGTCCGGTGGTCGCGACAGGGCGGGTGAGCACGGTCTCGTCGATGACCAGCCACAGCCGGGGCGGGTCGGGCCGGGTGAGGATGTGCTGGCGGGCCAGCCGCAGGTCCGCGCGGCGCGTGACCTCTTCCTCGGCCGCGTCCGGGAAGCCTGTCTGGACGTTGGCGCGGGCGTAATCGCGGGTCTGGAGGAGCCCGGGGACCGAGTGCGGGTCGAAGCCCCGGATCAGCGAGGCCGCCTCCTCCAGGCCGATCAGGGTGCGGAACCACGACGGCAGCACGTCGTCGTAGCTGTGCCACCAGCCGGGCTTGGAGGCGTCGCGGGCCAGGGCGAGGAACGCGTCGATCTCGCGGACGTCGGTGATGCCGTAGGCCATCAGCAGCGACTTGACGTTCAGCGGCTTGAGGGCGCCCTCGGCGCGCTCCATCCGCCGGACCGTCGCCGAGGACGTGTAGATCACCTCGGCGGCCTCGTCGTAGCTCATCCCGGCCTTCTCCCGCAGCGCCTGGAGCTGGCGCCCGAGGATCATCCGCAGCACCGTCGGGCCGCCGGGCCGGGTCTCGTTCATGCTTGTCCTGCCTCCTGCCGTGACGTCCGCGCACAGCGTGCCACGAACCCGACTTTACCGCAATACCGTCCAGGCCACTCTGTCCCTGACTGGCCTGTTTCAGCCCTACTCCGTCACTGTCATTTTGCAAATGACACGGAGCATTGTTATGGAACGCGGCCGGTGAGCGGCCCGCGACGAGACGTAACGCTCCCGGGCAGGCCGCGCACCAGGCCGGGCAGCGCGCCCGGTGCCGTGAGCCGGCATCCCCCGGGCGGCTCACGGCACCAGGGCGCCTCCTGCGTCCCGGAACGAGCAAGGACATGAGAGTTACGCGGAAGGGAGTCCCACGGTGAGCCAGGCCATTCGAGGGGCCACGGCGCAGGCACCGGCTGTGACCCGGCGCAAGGGGTTCAAGGCCGAGCTGGACGGACTGCGGGAGCGGATGCGCGGCCTGGGGTTCGGCTATGACGAGATCGCCGCCGAGGTATCGCGCCGCTACCAGGTGCGACCCCGTCAGGCGTACCGGCTGGCCTGGGGCTGGACGCTGGACCAGGTGGCGGCGCGGTTCAACGAGCGTGCCGCGAGCGAGGGGACCGACCCCGAGGGCCGGGCGGGCATGACCGGCCCGCACCTGTGCGAGCTTGAGCAGTGGCCGGACAGCGAGCGCAAGCCGTCGGTGTACGTGCTGTGCCTACTGGCCGGGGTCTACGACACTGACGTGCTGTGCCTGCTGGACCTGGCTGATCATGAGAGCCTGCCGCAGCAGGACCGGCTGGTGCTGACGCGCCGCCTCCCCGCGCAGACCACGTTCAGGGAACGGGTCCTCGCGCTGCTGGAGGCGCGCGGCCTGTCGCTGCGGGAGGTGGCCCGCCGGGTGCCGTGCGACGCGTCGCACCTGGCGAAGGTCGTCCACGGCCGGAAGCGGGCGTCCCTGCGGGTGGCGGCCCGCCTGGATGACCTGCTGGAAGCTAGCGGGGAACTGGTCGCGCTCGCGGATGCGACGGCACCTGACGACGGCCCTGAGCCGGGGCAGGACCCTGGCGGGCAGCTTAACGAGGCGCTGGCCTCGGCGGTCACCGGGGGCATGTCACTGACGCTGCCGTACGTCCCGGCCCGCCTGGTGATCGAGGTATCCGGCCCTGTCGGCGCTGCCGGCCTGGCTGAGAGCGGCGTCCCCCGGGTAGCGCCCGGCCGGCTCGCGCTGGTCCGGGACGGGTCGCCGCAGGCGGACGGAAGTGAAGCCGGATGAGCCGGGCCAGGCGGGTGACGCGGGTGTGCGGTGCGTGCCGCAGGACGCTCCTGTCGGGGTACAACCCGGAGCCCGTCTGCGGTGCGTGCCAGCGGGCGCTGTTCGACCAGCAGCACCTCGCCGACCCCGACGCCCGTGATGACATGGCCGCCTGGGTGTGGGACACCGGGCCGATGCGGGACGCCCTGGCCCGCCTGGACTTCCCGGCCGTCCTGGTCATCTACCGCTCGGCGGCTGGGATGTCGCGGCGGGAACTGGGCGAGCGGACAGGGCTTTCGGAGAGCGTGATCTGGTACTGGGAGGCCGGCAAGCGGCAGGGCATCTACGACATCCGCCAGCTCCTGCAGTTCACGGACTCGCTCCGCATGCCCCGCCCGGCGCTGCTGCCGGTGATCCTCGGCCAGCCGGACGCGCTCAGCGGCCTGCTCGCCGGTCCGGCCGACGCGACCCTCACCGCCTGCGCGGGGATGGCGGGCCATGGGTGACCGGCGGAGAGCCTTGCCTGGGGCCGGCGTTCTTGCCGAGGCCCTGGCGGCCCGGCTGGCCGCGCACGGCTATCAGACGTGGTTCCCGCCCGGCCGCGACCCGGCCACCTTCAAGGTGACCGGCCTGCCCGGCGGCCCCGACGTGGAGGTATCCGTCGGGGACGACGGGGGCACCTCCTGCTACTACACCGGGCGCAGCAGGGCGGAGGCGGCCAGCGTGATCGCCCGGCTCCCGGTGCCCGGCAAGCCCCACATCCAGGCCGTCATCGGCGACACACTGACCGCGACCTGGGACGGCATCGAGATCGAATGGCACTGCCCGCCTCCGGGCGAGGGGTGTTCCGCTGACCCGGAGCAGGCGGCTGCCCTTCTCGCCCACCTGGCCGTCCTCGGCGGCGGCCTTCATGACGGAGAGGATGACCTGCGGTGAACAATGCCCCGAGCGCTGCCGGCCTCGAAAAGCCGGGGGAACTGTTGTCCCTGGTGATGGACGGCCTGGCCGGCAGCGGCCTGGACGTCCGGCCAGGCGAGGGCAGCCTGGTGGCCATCGCCTGGCCGGGGGCGCGGTGCACGCTGGCGGTCAGCGACTGCGGCCGGGCCGAGTGGGAGTACTGCCCCCGGCCGCCAGTCGACCCCGGCCTGGCCGCTGACCTGGCCACCACGCTGCTGACCGGCCGCCCGGGACCGTTCCCCGCCTGGCGGAAAACCGCGAGCGCGCAACGTTCAAGGCCAGCGTCGGCCGGGAGCTGACGGCCCGGGGCCTGGAAGTCGAGCTGGCGGTCTACACCGACGAGGGCGCCTTCGACGCCTCCGCCGAGATCGTGGCGACCGCACCGGGCGGGGACGAGGACGCGCAGGTGCACGTGGCCGACGACGGGGGTCTGACCTGGATACGCGAGTACCAGGCCGATGCCGCCCCGCTCGGGCCAGGGCCCTGCCAGGACGCCCGTCCCGGCAGCATGGCCGCCGCCGTGGTGCAGGCAGTCACGCAGGCCATCGACTGCCTGCGCGCGAGCGAGCAGGAACGGTCCGGATGAGCAGCGCAGGTCGCTCCGTGCGCCGGTCCGGCGCGCCACGGCCCGCTCCGGCGGCGCGTCACCGATGCCAGCAGGCAACGCGACGGTCCGGGTGGTGCCGGTGCCCGGACGAGGGCGGCAGCCCAGCCCGCATTACGGCATGACCGACAATCCCCGCTCGGCCGCACTAGCCGGGACAGGACGGCGGCCGGGGGTTCCCTGGCCGGGTAGCCACTGACTCCCGGGCGGCCCGCCACCCGGCCCGGCGCACGCCCCGAGACACTCCCCGGGAGGCATCCGATGCCCGCCAGCACCACAGTGAGAAGACCAGCCGTGCAGCACCGTCCCCGCCCGCCGCAGCCGCCGCCCGCCCGGCCGCCGCGCGCCGTCCTGGACCTGGGCGCGTTGCCCACCGCGCCGGGCTGCGCCCGCGCGTGGACCCGGGTGATCCTGCGGGAATGGCAGCTGGCCGACCTGTCGGACGCCGGCGAACTGATCGTCTCAGAGCTGGCGACGAACGCGCTGCTGGCTTCCCGCCGCGAGGGGGCGGCTTACTTCCGGCTGATCCTCACCCGAGGCCAGGACGAGCTGGCCATCCTCGTTCGCGACTTCTGCCACAGCGTCCCGCGGCCCCAGGATGCCGGCGAGGAGGACGAGAACGGGCGCGGGCTGCTGCTGGTCCAGGCCATGAGCGGCCGGTCCGGCTGGTACCCGGCCGACGACGGGTCCCCGGGCAAGGCCGTCTGGGCGGTCCTGGAGGCCGCGCCTGCTGCGTCCAGCGACCCCGCAGCCCGCTTCATGCCCTTAGCTCCCGCGTGACCGGAAACGAGCCCGCCATCTCGCGTCCGGCTACGCGGGCCCACCCACGCCGTGCGCCCATGCCCGCCAGTGAAAGGAGCACCCGCGATGTTCGACAGCCTTACCGATGAGACGCTGCGCGCTGCGCACGACGCCGCGCGACTGCTGTACGACAACCACCGCGCGCTAGGGCTGGACCCGACCGCGATCAAGCTGGACACGCTGCGCGTGGACATCGCCGTGGAACTCGAAAACCGGGGCAAGCCGACCACGCCGGCCGCCGGCGACACGCCAGCCGGGATGTGATCCCAGTGGAAGACGACGAGCAATCCGCGTACCACGCCGCACGCTCCGCCCTCACGGTCCGCTACGGGCACCTGGTCCTGAAGTTCACCCCCGCCTCCCTGTCCGCCAGCGGGCAGCACGAAGCGTCACCCCGTCGCCGGGGATCATGGGCTGTCCCTCCAGTGGCCTGGTACGCCGACCCGGCGGGCAAAGTCGCGCAGCCCCGGCAGAGAACTGCGGGCACCGGCCCGGAGCAGGTCTTCGGTCATCCGGTGGATGGGCGGGCGGTACCGGACCTCGGCCGGCGCGGCGCGCTCGGCGGCGAGCAAGGCCCGGTAGCAAGCCTCCGGCTTTCCCCACTGGTGCCAGGCACGGGCGACGTCGACCCAGTAGCGCCCCCGTCGCTCGGGGGTGGGGATGTCGGCGGGCTGGATGCTGCGCGCGTGGTCGATGGCGGTCCCGCTGTCGCCGAGGACCTGGGCGATGCTGACCTGGTAGAGCGTGAGCCCCGCCTGGCCGAACGCGGGCTGCCTGCTGCTGCGGGTGCGGCCGAGGCGCGCGGCGGCGGAGGCGGCCTCGGCCATGTAGTCTGCGGCGTGCCGGTTGCCCGCCGTGGCGGCGGTGTAGGCGGCGACGGTGAGCAGGTTGCCGTAGGTGGCCAGCTGATCGGGGCCGGCGTTCCCGTCCGGCTCGATGTCACGGCAGGCGCGGACCAGCATGTCGACGGCCCTGCCGGGATGGTGCGCCCGGCGCATGGCGACGGCGCGGCGGGCGTCGGCGATGGCGAGCGGGTTGTCGCTGGCCTGGGCGGCTTGCAGTGCACGGTCCGAGGTTGTCCAGGACAGCGGGTCGTCGTTGATCTTGACCGCGAAGTCGGCGGCCAGGATGTAGGCGTCGGCGAGCAGTCCGCTGGCCTCGGCCCGGTCCCCGGCCCCTGCGTTGTCCCTGGTCGCCTGGGCAGCCGCGATGATCTTCGGGAGCGCTGCGGGTACCCGGTCGTAGCGGGCGTCCCGGAAGTCGCCGCGCGCTACGGTGATCGCCGCGCGGAGCTTGTCTACGGGGACGGGCGCGGCGTCTGCCTGGCCGTAGAGCACGTCCTCCAGCCCGGCCGCCGGGCGGCGGGGCGTCCCGGTGCCGCCCGGTGCCGCCCGGTGCCCGGCCCAGCGCGGCGGCCCCGGCGAGGGCTGCGGTGCCCGTGATCATGTCCCGGCGTCGCACGTCGTCACCGTCCTGTGGTAGGCCAGTGACCACTGTAGCGAGCAGCGCCTCTCCCGGCCCAGCACCCGCGCGGGCACCGACGGGAACTTCTCCCGTGCCCGGCGTCAGGCCGAAGACCTCCGGGGCGGCGCCGAGCGCCCCGGCGAGGCGGCGCAGCGTGTCGACGTCGGCCAGCCGCCTGTTGCCGGTCTCGAACCGGGAGATCGTCGCGCCCGAGTAGCCGGCCAGCTTCCCGGCCTGCGCCTGGGTGAGCCCCCTGGCCTGGCGGGCACGGCGCAGCACGACGCCGTACCGGCGCCGCCGGACGGCGTCCCGGATGTCCTGCGATGCCAGGAGCGATCGGAGGTCGTCTGCCATCCCGCCAGCCCTGCCCGGTCCGTTCCAGCCAGCGTAAGCCGCCCGCGACCGGTACCGGAAGGTGATTTACCGGATACGCAAACGATTTGCCAGCCGCGCACGCCCCGTTGTCGCAGGCGGGCGGCGAGCCGCACGGTGACGTTGCAGGGACGCCCAGCATTGAGGAGACGAATCATGATCGACCAGGCACCCGCCTCCGGCACGGCGGTCCAGCGCCGTCTGTCTGACCTGATCCCGGCGCCAGAGACCGTCGGGCCAATAGTAACCGGAACCGGAGCGATCCCGTGATCAGGCTTGACTGCCGGGAATTCCCTGGGCAGTCACCCTTGCCCGGGTGCGGCGGCGCTGGCCTCGCGGCGGAGCTGCCGCTCCTGACGGTGCGCGGCGGCATTCTGGGCGCCCGCCGGGATGCCGCTGGTCCCGGCTGGCGGGCATCGCTCCCGGCCGCTAAGGCCGGCCTGCCCGCGTGCCGGCGCCTAGCCGGGGACGGGGAACCGGTAGTCGAAGGCGGCCATGTCGGCGCGGATGATGAACCTGGCCACGTCGAGGGCGCCCTCGGCGGTGTGGTAGGTGCGGATGACGTCGAAGACCGGGGTGCCCTCCGGGATGTCCAGCCGTGCGGCCTCGGGGCTGGCGGGCATCCGGGCGGTGATCTCCTCCTGGATCTCGGTGACGGGCGATACCGCGTTGATGCGGGCGATGTGCCCGCCCGCTCCCCGCCCGGTGAGCAGGTCCGGGTTGCGCTCGCCGGTCGCGACGGCGAAGTAGCTGTCGGCCGACTGGTTGACCACCCCGTCGATGGTGGTGACCCGGCGGCGGACGTGGACGGAGTCGCCCTCGCTGACGCCGGCGAGCCGGTCGGCGACCCAGGCGGGCGCGGGCACCCGGTCGGTCTCGGTTTCCTGGCCGACGGCGCGGCCCTGCCGGGCGCCCTCGGCGTCGAGCAGGCGCTGCGGCTCGGTGCCGGCCCAGACGGACCGGCTGTAGCGGCCGATGCCGAAGCGGCGGACCGGGGGCTGCTCGCGGACGAAGTTGCCGACGCCCTGCTGGGACATGATGAGCCCTTCCTGCCGGAGCCGGGCGACCGCCAGCCGGACGGTCACCAGGCTCGCCTTGTAGGTCTGCGCGAGCGCCGGCAGGCCGGGCAGCTTAGAGCCCGGCGGGTACTGGCCCGAGGCGACTCCCGCGCGGATCGCGTCGGCGATCCGCAACTGCAATGACCTGCCGTCCGTCGTGTCGCTCACGAAACTCAACACTATCCACTGTTGGTCTGTTTACACACCAGGTCCGGCATGTTCTCATTGAGTCTGTAAACAGACCAACAGAGTTGAACCAGGCGTCCTTCACCCCGCGGGGGGCGCCGCAGGAACGGAGTTCTCATGAACGGACGCGCGCAGCCCCTGGGCACTCCGGGCGTGCTGCTGGCCGAGGCAGCCGGCCCGGCTGACGAAAAGGAGCCTGCAGTACCCCCTGGAAACAGCCCGCTGACGCTGAGGCCCGGAATCTCAGCAACCGTGAAGCCGCTGGCCGCGAGCAGGACAGGAGGCCAGAGGTGGAAAATTCCCGCCCGCTTGTCTCAGTCGTAGTGAGCGTCCGGGGAAACGCCGGCTCCCTGCCCGGGCTCCTCACGACGCTCGCCGGGCAGGGGCTCGGGCCAGATGAGATGGAGGCGGTGATCGTGGACAACGACCCGCCGGGGCCGCTCCGGTCAGTTGCACAGGCTGTGGCCGCAGGGCAGCGGCCGTTCCCGGTCCGGGTCCTGGCCGAGCCGAGGCCGGGGCTTAGCGCCGGCCGTAACCGCGGTATCTGCGCGGCGCGCGGCGACTTCGTCGCCATCACTGATCCGGACATCGTCCCGTCGGCTACGTGGCTGCGCACCCTGCTGGCAGCCGCGCGGGAAGAGAGCGCGTTCGCCGTGGGCGGGCAGACCACGGTGGAGTACCCCGAGGGGCGGGCGTTCTGCCTCCCGAGGAGCCTGGCGGAGTGCCACGGTCCGGTCGAGTGGCCCGCCGGCCGGGTTCCCGCGCTGTGGCCGTACTGGGTAACGGGATGCAACCTGATGTTCGAGCGCCAGAGAGCGCTAGAACTCGGGTTGTTCCGCACCGACCTGGGCCGCAAGGGCCGCTGGCTCGGGGACTGTGAAGACCTTGAGTTCATCGACCGCGCTCGCCAGCACGGGCTGCGCATCATGATCGAGCCAGCCGCGCTGGCCGTGCACCCGGTCGGCCGGCGCGAGACGACCCCCTGGTACTTCATCCGCCAGGGAGCAGGGCACGGCACCTGCCTGGCCCGCATGCACCAGAGCGTCGCGGTCGAGCCGGCCGCGATCCGCAGCGCCCCCGCCGACACCGCCGGAGCGCTCGCCGCCGTGGCGGCCGGCCGCCGGTCCCGTGACCGGGGGGCTGTCGTGACCGGGCTGCGCGACCTTGCCCGGATCGCCGCCTACCACGCTGAACTAGCCCGCCTGCGGGCGCTGCAGCGCCCGCTGCTGCCGACCGCGCCGATGACCTCCCAGCACGAAGGAGCCTGCCAGTGAACATCATCACCGCATCCGGACTGGACGATGCCGACGAGGCACCCGCGGAACTCGTGGAGCGCAAGGGAGTCGGCCACCCGGACACCCTCGCCGACGGGGTCGCCGAAGCCATCTCCCGCAACTACAGCCGCTACTGCCTGGACAACTTCGGGGCGGTCCTGCACCACAACACCGACAAGACCGCCCTGCTCGGCGGGGCCAGCGACGCCGCCTTCGGGCGCGGCGAGATGACCGCTCCTATCACCGCCCTGGTCAACGGCCGGCTCACCCCGGCCCTCGGAGGCCACGTCATCCCGGTCGAGGACATCATCGACTCGACCGTGCGCGAGTTCCTCGGGACCGCACTGCCGCTGCTGGACACCAGCGCTCACCTGGTCGTGCAGCCCAGGGTCAGCCGCGCGTCCAGCCCCGGCGCGGTGCTGGGCGCGACCGACGGGCAGCAGGCCGGGCGGCGCTACTGGTTCACCCCGCGCACGCTGGACGACCTGGCAGAGCGGCACCGCATGTTCGCCAACGACACCTCCGCCGGCGTCGGCTACGCGCCCCTGGGCACCGCCGAGCAGCTCGCCGCCGCGATCGAGACCCACCTGACCTCGCCCGCCGTGGCGGCCAGCCACCCGTACTACGGCACTGACATCAAGCTGATGGTCGTCCGGCACGCGACGAGCGTCCACATCACGGCGTGCGTCCCCCAGATCGCCGCCCGCACCCCCGACCTGGAGACCTACGCCGCCCGCCGGGACCAGGCCCGCCAGGTCATCGCCGACCTCGCAGCGGGACTCGCACCCGGCTGCACGGTCGACGTCGCGGTCAACACCCGGGATGACGACGCGCGGCGCGAGCTGTACCTGACCGCGATCGGCTCGTCTCTCGAGTCCGGCGACGAGGGAGTGGTCGGGCGGGGCAACCGGGCCAACGGGCTGATTTCGATGCTGCGGCCGATGTCCATGGAGGGCGTCTCCGGCAAGAACCCGGTCTACCACGTCGGCAAGCTCTACAACCTTGCCGCCCAGCGCGCCGCCGAGGAACTGCACCAGATTACCGGGCGCACCTTCGCGGTCGCGCTGGTCTCCCAGTCCGGCCGCGACCTCGAAGACCCCTGGCAGGTCATCGCCCGTGCCTCCGGCCCCGCCGCCGTCGACGCTGCCCTCGTCGGGCAGGTCGTCGCCGGGGTCATGGGCAGCCTGGACGACATCCGCGCCGGGCTGCTCGCCGGGAAGGTCGCGACCGCGTGAACAGCACCGCGAATACCGCCGGGCCGTCCCCGTTCACCCCCTGCCTGAACCCGGCCACGCTGACCGGCCTCGGCCTGGAAGAGTTCCTCCGCCTGGCTGCGGACGCGGGGTTCACTGCAGTCGAGGTGCCCATCCAGCAAGTCACCGCCTACGGGCCGGAACGGACCCGGGCGCTCCTCAGCGCGCTGGGGCTCCGGGCTGCGGCGGCCAGCGGCATCCTGCCCGCCGGCCCGGTGCTGCCGCACCCGGTCCTGACCAGCGACACCGCCTACACCGACGCCCGCGAGGGCCTGGCCGGCCGGCTGGCCGCCTTCCAGGTCATCGGCTGCCCGGTCGCCATCATCGTCCTCAACCCCCGGGCACCCGGCGACCCCCAGGCGGCGCGGGCAACTGCGGCGGCGCGGGTCAGCGACCTCGCCGCCGCCTGCGCCGACCACGGCATCACCCTCGCCGTCGAGGCGGTAAGCGTCACCCGGGGACTGCCCGCCGAACTCGACGGCCCGGCCACGGTGGCCGCCACCCTGCCCCAGCTCCGCGACCTGCTCCAGCCGGCCGCCAACGTGACCGCGTGCGTCGACTCCTTCCACTGGGCCGCCGCCGGCTCCGACCCCCGGCACCTGGACGGCCTGACCGTCGGCCATGTCCAGATCGCCGACGCGCCGCCCGGAGTCCCCGCCGGCCAGCAGACCGACGCGATGCGGCTGTTCCCCGGCGACGGCACGCTCGACTGGGCAGTCCTGGGCACCGCCCTGCGGGCCGCCGGGTACCAGGGTCCCGTGTCCGTGGAGCTGTTCAACCCGCAGCTCCGCGCCCTGCCCGAGGCGGACATAGCGCGCCGCGCCCGGGATTCCGCGCGCTGCTGCTGGCTGAAGGAGGCGCGGCGATGAGCCGGCGCACCTGGCGGCTGGCGGCAGCCGGATGCGGGGCCGCCGCGTTCGGCCTGCACCTGCCCGTCCTCACCGCCCACCCGGACTTCGACGTCGTCGCGGTCCACGACCGGGAGCCGGCCCGCGCCGAGGCCGCCGCGCGGAAGTTCGGCATCCCGGCCGTCGTCGGCAGCCCCGGGGACCTGCTACGGGACGCGGACATGCTAGTGGTGCTCACCGGGGGTGCACGACTCGCTGATCGAGGCCGGGCTTGCCGCCGGACGGCACGTGTTCACCGAGAAGCCCGTCAACTGCGCCAGCAGGCGCAGGCAGCAGGGCTCCTGCTTGAGGTCGGCGCCATGCGCGCCTGCGACCCGGCGCTGCACGCACTCCTGGCAGCGGTTCCCGCACCCGCCGGCGGATGGCTGGTCAAGGCCGACGGGGCCGACGCCGCCGCACGCCGCCGCATCCTGCCCGGCGGGTTCGCCCCCTACACCTTCGCCGGCGACCCGCCCCCCGCAGTCCCCGCCGGACTCGACCGCACCCAGGCGACCGCCCTCAAGACCCTGCTGTGGGAGGGATACCACCTGCTCACCGCCCTCGCCCTCGCCGTCCCTGCCCCCGCCGCCGCCACGTGCGCAGTCGACTTCGCCGACGGCGCCGTCCACGCAACGGCAGCCGACGCGTCCGGCCACCTGTACACCATCGTGATCGGCCGCCCGCCCGCAGGACAGTTCACCGAGCAGGTCCACCTGCACGGACCGGACGCCAGCGCCACCCTCGACTTTCCCCTGCCCTACACGCCGGGCCAGTCCGCCCGCCTGACTACCGCCGGCAGCACAAGCGGAACATTCGGCGACCCCTTCACCTGCATGTGGACTGAGGTCAGCCGTCACCTCGCCGGCGAGCATCCCGCTGCCAGCACCGCCGCCATCGCCGAGCAGGTCGAGCACCTGGCCCTCGGCCTGGCCCTGACCGCCCGTCCCGCGCCCGGCGAAGGAGCCTGCCATGCCTGACAACGCCCCGGTCATCCTCGCCGTCGACGGCCCGCCCGGTGCCGGGAAAACCTCCCTGCTCGCCCGCATCGCGCCCGCCCACGGCGACGCCTGCACGTTCTTCACCGAGCCGAACGCCCGCCTGGCCGGGCCGCTGCCCGCGCCCGAGGGCGGTTCGACCGCCGACCTCTCCCGGTGGTTCCTGCGCCACGAGCAAACCCGGGCCAGCCAGATCGCGGCCCTGTCCCGGGACCCGCGCACCCGGCTCATCCTGTGCGACCGCAACCACCTCGGCGTCCTCGCGTTCTGCCACGCCGCCGCCGCAGGAGACGCGCTTCCCTACGACCAGGCCCTCGCCTGCTACCAGCAGGACATCACCCCGAACCTCCCCACGGAGCTGAAGAGCGTCATCCTCCTGGTCAGCCCCGACGTCAGCCTGGAACGCCGGGGCGGTGCCGCTGAGCGGCCCCGCTGGCAGCAGTGGTTCAGCCGGGACCTGCTCGGCCGCCTCCGCGACTTCTACGCCGGCACCGCTCCCGGCCTGTGCCCCAGCCCGCCGCTGGTCATCGACACCGACCAGCTCACCCCGGCCGGCGTGGCCCAGCAGGTGCAGCAGCTCCTGCCCGGCCCGGCAGCTGGGAGCCTGCCGCCCGGTCAGCGTCTCCCAAGCGCGCAGCCCACGGCGGTGGCCCCGGTGTTCGGCGACCTGTACGCAGAGGCCGGAGGGCTGGAAGCCCTCGGCCACCCGCTGACCACGCCATTCCCCTACCGCGGAGGGCAAGTGCAGATATTCCAGCTCGGCGCGCTGTACCAGGACAGTAACGGGCAGGCCCGCCTGTGGGACCCGCTCACCGCCGCACTGCCAGGCACGGCGGCCCGGCCGTGACCGGCAAAGCCCCCTGCGTCGCGGGGATCAACCTGGGCCACGACGGCGGAGCCGCCATCGTCACCGAGACGAGCATGATCGCCATCGGCGAGGAGCGCCTCAACCGGACCCGCTACAGCCCCGGCTGGCAGGCATCCCTGCTGTACTGCCTGCAAGCCACCGGGCTCAGCCTCGCCGACATCGACCTGGTCGCCGTCAGCGGCCTCGGCGACCAGCCACCCGAACCAGGCGAACCGGGCCTGCACCACCTCGGCACCGACCTAACCCGGGTCCATCCGGTCGACCACCACCTCGCGCACGCCTACAGTGCCTACTGCCTGAGCGGATTCCAGGAGGCGACCATCCTGGTCGTCGACGGCGCCGGCAACTGCGGCGACACCGAGACCTGGTACGCCGCCAGCGACGGGCAAGTCACCCGGACCGGCGGCAACCCTCCCGGCCGCCCGCGCAGCGCGGGGATCGGCGCGACCTACGAGGCGTTCACCAACTACCTCGGCTGGCACGAGCAGGAAGCCGGCAAGACCATGGCCCTGGCCGCCTACGGCAACCCGGACGCCTACCCCGAACCGCTCTTCGACACCGACGGCCCGGCCGTCGCCGGACGGCTCCGGCACACCCATGAGCGCGGAGTCGCCAACCTGGCCGCCCGCACCGGCTGGGACTTCGGCCCCCCGGGCAGCCGGGGCGGCGACCCGCGCGGCACCGACGCCGCCGCCTACCTCCAGGCCCAGACCACCCTCGCGCTCTGCCAGCTCGCCGGCAACTGCGTCGCCGCCACCGGCCTGCCCGACCTGTGCCTCGCCGGCGGGGTAGCGCTGAACTGCGTCGCCGCCGACCAGGTCCGGCGGCTGCCCGCCGTCCGCGGCTACTTCGCCCCGCCGCCCGCATCCGACCGCGGCCAGGCCCTCGGCTGCGCCCTCATCGGCTGGCACCAGCTCACCGGCTAGCTGCCCCGCCGCCCCCTGGCCGCCGACAGCCTCGGCCGCCCCTACACCGACACCGAAATCGAGCAGGCACTGCGCCGCGACCCCCGCTCCGGCCTTGTCGAACGACGCAGGGTCCCGTTCGCCTGGCGCCGCGAGCAAGACATCGCGGCCACGGCCGCCCAGATGATCGCCGCCGGGAAGCTCGTCGGCTGGTTCCAGGGCGGCAGCGAACTCGGCCCGCGCGCCCTCGGCCAGCGCAGCATCCTCGCCGACCCCCGCACCACCCAAACCGCCGAAACGCTGAACAACCGCATCAAGCACCGCGAGCCGTTCCGGCCCTTCGCCCCCGCCATCCTCGCCGAAAGCGCCTGGGACTGGTTCGACCTCGACGTGGCCTCCCCGTACATGCTGCTCGCCCCGCCCGTACGACCAGACAGGGCCGCCTCGATCGCCGCCGTCATCCACGTCGACGGGACCGCCCGCGTCCAGACCGTCCACGAGAACGCCACGCCCCGCCTGGCCGCCCTCCTGCGCGAGTTCGAGAAGATCACCGAAGTTCCCGCCGTCCTGAACACCTCGTTCAACGACCGCGAGCCCATCGTGGAGAGCCCGGCTCACGCGCTCGCCACCTTCCAGGACTGCGACCTGGAGGCGCTGTGCATCGGAGACTACCTCGCGGAAAAGACCTGACGTGAGATCATCGCAAGGTGACGACACCAGCACTCAGGGAAGCAGCACGGGCGATCGTCCTCGACCCCGACGACCGCGTCATGCTGCTGCGCTACGACGAGAACGGCGGCTTCTGGGCCACCCCGGGCGGATCACTCGAACCCGGCGAAACCCACCACCAGGCCGTCATCCGCGAACTGCGCGAGGAACTCGGCGTCCGCCACGTCGACCTCGGCCCGCACCTGGCCACCCGCACCAAAGACCACCCCGTCGCGGGCCGTAACGTCCGCCAGGCCGAGCAGTATTACCTGGCCCGGGTACGGCCCGAGAACGTGCACCCTCAGTCCGCCGCCAACCCTGACAACATCCAGGAGTGGCGCTGGTGGTCCCTGGCGGAACTCACCGCCACCAGCCAGACTGTCTACCCGGCCGAACTTACCGAATTGCTCCGGGACATCCTCGCCTCCGGGCCGCCGCCAGCGCCCCTCACGCTGAAGTGACCAGTCAACCGAAACTCCCCGGACGGTGTCCGGGGAGGGAGGCCCGGACGAGGTCACCGCTCTCGGCCGATCCGTCGGCGATCCGCGACTGGGCGTGTTCGGTTCGGGCGTGATTTCCGGATCGGGGCAGCAGAGCCAGCCCCGGCCCAGGAGGCAGGTCGGCAAGGCAATGCGGAGACGGCCGTCGGACACAGGCAAGTCACCGGCCCGGGAGACGGCGGCGGCGCCAAACGCCTCTCCAGCCCGCCTGGCCGGCAACAGGCACAACAGACGGCGTAGGCAGCTCAGGAAAATCGCGTTACGCGGCAGTCGGGCCGCGCCGGCTGTCGGCGCGCAGAGGCGCTGCTCAGCGGGGTATGCGTGCCGTGTCGCGGGCACTGGCGCGTCGATGGCACCGAAAGGTGCGTTCGATGGCACTTTGAAGTGCGAACTGTCCGGGTGCTATCACGGTATTCGCCTCGGGGATTCCGCGATTATCGGGAGGTGACCGGGATTGCGCGGCACAAGGAGAACCTTGCGCGCGGTGCTGATCGCGTGCTGTGCGGCGGCCGGGCAGGCGGGGTGCGCCGCGGGCACGCCCGGCAGCCAGTCGACGGTGCTCCCGGACCGCACGGTGTCGGCCCCGGGCAGCACGGCTGCGGCCGGTGATCCGCAGGTGCTGGCCCGCCAGGCGTACCTGGGCATGTGGCAGGCGTTCACCGCAGCCTCGCGGACGGGGGACTACCAGTCGCCGTCGCTGGACCGCTACGCGGCGGGCGCGGCACTGGAGCTGCTGATCCACGGCCTTTACCAGAACTACCGGGAAGGGATCGTGACCCGGGGCGTGCCGTCGCACAACGTGGCCGTCACGATGACGAAGACGTCGATGCGAACGCCCGAGGCCAAGGTCACCGACTGCTCGGATACCTCAGGCAGCGGTACGTACTACAAGTCCGGCAAGCCCGCTGCGGGCGCGTCACCGGGGAGGCAGGCGGTCTACGCGCAGGTGCAGCCGTTCGACGGCACCTGGAAGGTCACGTCCCTGGTAGTAGAGAAGGCCGGATCGTGCTGAGCCGCGCCCTCGGCATCGTGCTCGCCGCAGGGCTGGCCGCTGTGCTGCTGCTAGTCGGCGGGCAGCAGGCCGCGCTGGCCGGCGGCGGCCCGGGGAACAGTGGCTTCTACGGCAACGTGACGTGCGGGCAGTCGTACGCGCCGCAGTGCGACGTGACGGCCGGGTCCGGCCCGTCGGCCGGCACCCCGGCCAGCGCCGGCCCCCAGCCGGGCGGCCAGCAGGCGGCCGGGACCGCCGCCGCCGGGGGCGGCGCTGCGGGCGGGTGCCAAGGCACGCAGAACAATTCGTTCGGCTGCGTCCCGGCCGGGTGCCAGGTCACGGTGCAGACGCTGGCCTGCCCGATCGGCGCAGCCGCCCCGGCGGGCGCTCCGGCCGGGGCCGGCCCGGCGCCGCCGGACCCGGCGGTGCTGGCCGCGCTGGCCCGCCAGACCCTCGGCCTGCCGAGCCCGGTGATCCGCTCCAGCCCCGCCCAGGCCGCCTTGCAGCTGACGAACCTGCCGACCTGGCTGTGGATCAATCCCGCGGAGTGGGTGCCGGAGTCGAAGACGGCGACGGTGCCGGGGGAGAGCGTGACCGCGACCGCGACCCCTGTCTCGGTGACCTGGCATCCCGGCGACGGGAGCACGGTGACCTGCCAGGGGGCGGGCACTCCGTACACGAGTGCCGATAACCCGGGGTCGGCGTCGCCGGACTGCGGGCACACCTACACCACTTCCAGTGCCGGGCAGCCGGGCGGCGCGTTCCAGGCGACGGCCACGATCACGTGGGACGTCACCTGGCAGGGGGCCGGCGGGGTCGGCGGGGTGCTGCCGCCGCTGTTGACGACCGCCGTGGCGGTGTTCCGGGTCGCGGAGTCCCAGGCGCTGAACACCAGCGGCGGGACCTGACGCCCGCCGGGCGCCAGCGCGGTCTCCCCGGCAAGGGCAGGAACCGTGTCCACGGGGCAAGACCAAGGCGCCCTCGGTCCTCCCAGGCCCGCGCCGTGCGTGAAGGCGAACGGTTAGCGGACCACCGCCGTGCGACGGCCAGGACCGGCGGAAAGGCAGCCCGGGGTACACCGGAGGTATACGAAAGGTCCAAGAAAGGACCACGCCGGGTATACCGAACTCCCGTAACAACTGTCTAATCTTGCCCCTCTGGCACCTGATTTGGGCCAGAAGGTGAAAAAGGGCCTCGAAAACCGGATTTCTGTAGATGAGGGGGATGAGGGGAGTTCCACCCCGGCCAGCCCAGGGCGCGCCCCCCTCGTTGCCGGCGGCACGGTGGTCGCCGGCGGAGTCAGGGCCGGCCGTGCGTTCAGGAGGCAACCAGGCGTGAAGAACTCAGCGTTCACCGGGGCGGCCCCGCTCGGGCACGGCGGTATCCGCGTAAGGCCGGACCGGGCCGGGGACGGCCCGCCGGGCCGTCCGGGACGAGGCGGACGGCCGGACGGCTTGTGAGCGCGGGCCGCCGCCTGCTCGCGGTCGCCGACGCGCTGCCGGTCACCGTGCTCGCGGTCATCGCCGGGGCGGGGTCGTTCACTCACATCCGCGACACCGCCGCCGAGCACGGCCAGGGCGGCCCGATGTCCTGGGCTGTGGCGGTCTGCGTCGACCTGACCTGCGTGATGGCCGCCCGCGAGCGGCAGCGCGACAAGCAGCAAGGCGTCGTCACCAGGCGGCTGTCGTGGCCGGCCGTAGTGCTCGCGGGCGGGGTGCTGCTGAGCCTGGCGGCCAACCTCGCCCAGGCCCAGCCGACGGCCTGGGGCCGGATCGTGGCCGCCGTCCCGCCCGCCGCGTTCCTCGTCGCGGTCTCCATGATCGAGCGCCGCGCCGCCCGCCGCCCCCGCCCCATCGCCGACGAGGACGGCTCCGTCGGCGAGCCGTCCGCGCCGGGACGGCCGTCCCCGCTGTCGGCTGCCGGGGACGAGGCTGTAGGGGCCGTATCTAGTTGGCGAATGTTCAGCCTGTTAGCGACGCTGCCTGTAGTTGGTTTGCGCGGACCATTGAGCCCGCTCACGATGGTTGGGACCTGCTCACGCTGGTTTGGCGCCACGATCATGAGCTGGGCTTGGCTGCGTAGTGCGCAGCTGCCGTGGCGGCCTGCTCAATCGTCGCGCGCACTGCACGCGCTGGTAGCGGCCGATGATGTCCTCGCGGGTCTCGTGCCAGGCGGCCCGGAACTCGGTGCCGCTCGCGGACTCGTCATCCCACCGGGGCAACGGTTCAGGGAACGGCCGGCCGAAGACCTCGCCGAAGTACCTGGACTCCGAGACCGCGCAGTGCTTGACCAGTCCGAGGAGGTTGGTCCCGGTGGGGTGAGCGGGCGGCGGATGTCGTACTCGCGCAGTCCGTCGAGCTTTCAGGGCAGGTCTCCGGGCAAGCTCCGATAGTAGCCATGTACTTAATAGCCATGTATGCTAATTGCCGTGAGCGCTGAGCCGACGCCCGGCTACCTGGTCTGGCGGCTGTCGATGAAGTGGCGGGCCGCCGTCGACCGGGCGCTCGCGCCGCTGGGGCTGACGCACGCGCAGTACGTGCTGCTGGCCTCGCTGTACGGCATGGAGCGAGCCGGACGGCGGCCGACTCAGCGCGAACTCGCCGACCACACCGGCTTGGAGGCGCTGTACGCCTCCAAGCTGGCCCGCGCGCTCGACGCCGGCGGCCTGATCCGGCGCGACCGTGACCCCGCGGACACCCGGGCCATCCGGCTGGCGCTCACCGACCGCGGGCGCGAGGTCGCGCGGTCGGCCATCACCGAGGTCAGCACGCTGCTCGACCGGCTGATGGCCCCGCTGGGGGGCCGCGGCGACCCGCGGGCGAAAGCCTTCGCCCAGGACCTGGCGACGCTCCTCGACACGCCCCTCCACCCGTGAAGGACATTCACATGCCCGACGTCAAGGCACTCGGCTCCACCATCCACTACCAGGAGTCGGGCAGCGGCACGCCGTTCGTCTTCCTGCACGGCAACCCAGGCTCGTCCCACCTGTGGCGCCAGGTCCTGCCGCGTGTGGGACCCGGACGGCTGCTCGCGCCGGATCTCATCGGCATGGGGCGATCCGGCAAGCCGGACATCGCCTACGCCTTCGACGACCACGCCCGTTACCTGGATGAATGGTTTGCCGCGCTTGGGCTGGACCGGGTCGTGCTGGTCGGCCATGACTGGGGCGGGGCGCTCGCGTTCGACTGGGCCGCCCGCCATCCGGAACGGGTCCTCGGCATCGCCTTCGCCGAGAGCATCGTCAAGCCGATGGGCTGGGACGAGCTGTCGCCGCAGGCGCGGGCGCGGGCCGAGAAGATCCGCGGCTACGAGGGCGAGGAACTGTATCTCGACCAGGACCTGTTCGTCCGGCAGGCGTTCACCGGCGGCGTGCTCACTCCCGTCAGCGAACAGGACCTGGAGGCCTACCTGGCGCCCTACCCGACCCGCGAAAGCCGTCGGCCGCTACTGGCCTGGGCCAGGCAGATGCCGCTCGGCGGCGAACCCGCCGAGCTCGTCACACGGATCGAGACATACGACGCGTGGCTCGCGGCCAGCCCGCAAGTGCCCAAGCTGCTGATGACCTTCGAGGGCTCGCCGACGCTGCTCATCACCGAGGCGATGGCGGACTGGTGCGCGAGCCACATCGCCTCCCAGGAGATCGCCCACTGCGGCAAGGCGGGGCACCACGCGCCCGAGGACCGTCCCGCCGAGATCGCCGCCGCCGTCTCGGCCTGGGCGGACCGTCACGGCCTGCGCTGAGCCGGGTGCCCGTCCGGAAGCCCGCGCGTGCCCAGGTGGCCGGGCGGGCTTTCGATGACCAGGCGGAAGGACCCGTAACGCCGGTACTGCGTGCCGGTACGGGACTCGCGGGAGCGCGGACCCAATGATCGCGGCTTGTGCACACCGACGGACCCTCCAGGTCCACGCAGCCACGGCAGCCTCCAAGAGGATCATCTGACGCCACCGAATCGCCAGCTGTGACTGCCAACGTAAAATGGCCCGTGATCGTGCCTTGTCCTGGCGCTCCACAGGACTTCCCAGGTTCAGTTGGCGTGATCTCCCAGATCTAGTTGGCGTGCTGGTCCAATTTGGTGGCGTCCCGCTGAGTCAGCAGCAGGGATGTGACGGGACACGATAACTGTCACCAGGGCATGGCGCTGAGCAGGGCCGTGGCCCGTTCTGGCCACGGTGCCTGTCACCAGATGGCCAGGATTGCTGTCACCTGCCGCGAGTTGCCAAAATGGTTGTCACCAGTTCCGCGAAGCGGTCAGCTCGCTGAGCGGCCGGTGCCCTCGGGTGATTATTCCGGCCGGCCCGGCGGTACGGGCGTGGTCCAGGAGCGCACCTGCCCGGCCAGGGCGGTGACATGCTCCGGGGGCGTGGTCTTGACGATGCCGTGCCCCAGGTTGAACACGAACGGCCCTGCGCTCAGGGCGCGCAGGATGCGGTCTGTCTCGGCGTGGAGCGCGGGGCCGCCGGCGACCAGGAGCTGGGGATCGAGGTTGCCCTGCACGCAGCGGCCCAGGTCGCGCTGTACCTTCTGCGCGGCCCACTCGAGGGGGACCGTCGCGTCCAGGCCGATGCAGTCCGCGCCCGTCGCCTCGGCGAAGCCATCGTAGGCGAGCCCGGCGCCCCGGGGGAAGGCGATGACGGGGACGTCCGGGTGCGTCGCCTTCAGCGCCGCGATGATGGCGGCGGCCGGCCTGACGCACCAGCGCTCGAAGAGGGCGTCCGGGAGTATCCCGGCCCAGCTCTCGAACAGCTGGACCGCTTCCGCGCCCGCCTCGATCTGGCGCTCCAGGAACTGGGTGACGGCGGTCGTGAGCACGTCGATCAGGGGCTGGAACCCGTCGGGATCGCTCAGCGCCCACTGCTTGACGGCGGCGTGCTCCGACGCGCCGCCGCCGCGTCCCTCGACCATGTAGGTGGCGATGGTCCACGGCGCGCCCGCATAGCCGATCAGCGCGACTTCGGGAGGCAGGGCGCGGGTGAGCTGCCGCACCGTCTCGTAGACAGGGGCCAGCTCCTCGTGGAGGCGGGAAGCGCTCAGGAAGTCCGCTATGTCCGCCGCCGACCGGACGGGGGGCGTCAGGACCGGCCCGTCGCCGGCCCGGTACTCCAGCGTCTGGCCCAGCGCGGCGGCGACCTGCGGAAGATCGGCGAAGAGAATGGCGGCATCGAGCGGGAAGCGGCGGATCGGCTGCAGGGTGACCTCGACAGCGTGCTCGGGCGAATTGCACAGCCCCACCATGCCCCCGGCCGCCTCACGGACCCGGTGGTACTCGGGCAGGTACCGTCCAGCCTGCCGCATCAGCCATGCCGGCGGCCGCTCCGTACGCTCTCCCGCGAGCGCGCGCAGCAGCAGCTTCCTCGACCGGACGCTGCCGGGCATCCGCCTCAGGCCGGCTTCTCCCCGTGTATCGATGTCCACGCTGTTCCGTCCTGGCGCATTGCCCCGGGCTTGGAGGGCTCGGCTGGCGGGCTCCGATCCCCGGCAAGGGGACATCTTCAGCGTAGCGGTGCCCAGTCTGGGCGACCCGGCAGGCGTCAGAACCATACCGGGGGCGGGAGCGCCACAATGACAGACTGCTTGGCCATGTGACAACTACCGTGGCCAGGCACAAGGGACCATCTCTGTGATCTCGGGCTACGCCATATAAATCTGGGAAACGTCAAGTATCGCTGGGAGTCACACCAGCTAACCGAGAAATCGCCAACTAGCGCCAACTAGCTTCGCCGATTCGCCAGGTAGATCGGTCCCCTACAGAGGCGCAGGACGGCGGGGACGAGGCGCTCCTCGCCGCCGCGCGGCGGGCCGCCGCCGAGCACCAGGACCAGCACGGGCAGCCGATCACCCGGGACGCGCTGCGCGCCCCGCCTCGGCGTGTCCAACCAGGCTGCCTCCGAGCTGCTGCGCCAGCTCCGCGCGGGCGAGGGCCTGCCGCCGGGAACCTCGCGCGCCGCCTGACCCCGGCTGCCTCCCCCGCACCGGCCGGCGCCCGTGGTCCGCGGAGAGCAGGCCGGCGGCCGGCGCGGTGTGCCCGCGAGGGAGTACTGCCCGGCGGGCGCGCCGTGGCGCGGGCGGCGGCTCGACAGGCACCGCGAAGGCGTGGCAACCTACCGGGACGGGCTCGTCGGCCACGGGCCGGCCGGCTCGCGGCCAGCACCCCGCTCGCCCGGTCCGCGGCAGGACCGCCCGCTGTCGCGCGGAGGGCCTCCGGCCCGGTGCCCGGGACAGTGGCCCGGGACGGTCAGCAGAATTAGCAGACCGTTTAGCCTGGTTCGCGAACCTGTAGGGATCGCGTGAACTTGAACACCGTGAGCTGGGTGTTTGGTTGTAGTTGCACAGCTCTCGGCGGGCTGGTTACCGGGTAAGTGAACAGTCCCGGCAGCGCCCGGGATAACGTTCCGTGATTGTCGTCCTTGCTCTTTCGGGACTGCGCGACTGACTCCAGGGCAGGACGTCGCGGATCTGCGCGTGTTCTGTCGTCGAGCCGAGTGTCTACGGCTTGCCCAGGCAGGTAGCCATCGCGTTGACCGCGATGGTTAGTGACCGCGAACCACGCCACGGCGTGCGTGGCGGGTTCTTGTTGCGGTGATGGGCCTGTCCTTCTGCTGGTTATGGCACCGAGGCATGCTCTACGGAGTCGGCGGCGGCTGGGGTCCTGGTGCGGGCGGGCAGGAGCAGGGCGGGGACGATGGCGATGATCGTGAAGCCGAGTGACCACCAGAACGCCGTGCCGAACGCGGAGGCCTGGCCTGCGAGGCCGCCGGCATGGTGGGCGTGGAGTTGGGTCGTGAGGATCATGGCCAGGATGGCGGTGCCGAACGCGCCGCCGATTTGCAGGGAGATCCGGGTGACGGCGCTGGCGTTGTGCACTTGGCCGGAGGCGAGTCCGAGGTAGGCGGTGGCCATGACGGGGATGGTGATGGCGCCGAGGCCGGCGCCGCGCACGACGAGGCTGAGGCCGAGGAGTATCTCGTTGGTGTGGACGCCGACCTGGGTGTAGGCGATGGTGCCGATCGCGGTAAGCGCGATGCCGGCGAGCACGATGGGCCGGGCGCCGATGCGGTCGGTGAGCGTGCCGGCTTTACTTCTGGTGAGCAGCATCCCGACGCCCTGGGGTGCGAGCAGGAGGCCGGCGTAGAGCGGGCTCTGGCCGTGGATCTGTTGGTAGTAGAGGGGCAGCAGCAGCAGTGCGCCGAAGGACCCGAAGCCGGCCAGGAACAGCGAGGCGTTCGCGGCGGTGAAGGACCGCACCTTGAACAGCCGCAGGTCAATGAGCGGGGGGCGGCGGGTGCGCAGCGCATGGACGGCGAAGGCGCCGAGCAGGACGACGCCGGCGGCGAGCGGCGCGATGACGATGGCGTGGCCGAAGCCGTCCTTGACGCCGACTTCGGTCAGGGCGTAGAGGATCCCGGCGAGGGCCGGTGAGAGCAGGGCCAGGCCGGCGACGTCGAGGTAAGTCCCCTTGCGCGGGATGCCGGGTCTGAGGCCGCGCCACGCCATGACCAGGCCGACCAGGGAGAACGGCACGTTGACCCAGAAGATCCACCGCCACGACAGGTTGTTGACGATCAGGCCGCCGACGACGGGCCCGAGGATCGGCCCGAGCAGCGTGGGGAGGCTGATCAGTGCCATGATCCGCCCGAGCTTTGCTCCGCCGGACGCCTCGACCAGCAGGTTCTGCAAGATCGGCAGCATCAGGCCGCCGCCGATGCCCTGCAGGACCCGGAAGCCGATCAGGGCATCGATGTTCCACGCCACGCTCGACAAGATCGAGCCGACCATGAACAGGGCCAGCGCTGCCATCCAGACTTGCTTGGCGCCGAAGCGGTCGCTGGCCCATCCCGCGACGGGGACGACCATGCCGAGGGCGAGCACGTAGCCGCTGATCGTCCACTGGGCGGTCGAGACCGAGGTGTGCAGGCCGCGGGCCAGGACGTCGATGGCGACGTTGACGATGGTCGTGTCGAACACGACCATCGTGACCCCGGCCAGCAGGATCACCGCGAGCTTGATGAACGCCGGGTCCAGCCGTTCCTTCCCGGCCTCTGCTTCTTGCGTTGCTGCGCTCACGGGGCTCCGACCAGTTGCCATAAGATTCGCGACGTGCATCTAATGATGGTCACGGTAACAGCCGAATATAAGATGCGCAACTCGCATCTTTTGGTTATGGTGGTGCGGTGAGCCACGCCATAGTGTCCGTATCCACGCCGGCAACCGGCAGAGACCAGCGTTCCTCGCCGCCGGCCCGGCGTCGGCGGGGCGCCGCGCTCGAGGTGGCCCTGCTCGAGGCCGCCTGGGACGAGCTATGCGCGGTCGGATACCCGGCCTTCACTCTCGATGGTGTCGCGGCGCGTGCCGGGACCAGCCGGCCGGTGATCGCCCGGCGCTGGTCCGACCGGATCGAGCTGGTCGTCGCCGCCATCCGCCATCGCACCGCCCTCGCCGTGCTTGAGCTGCCGGACACCGGCACGCTGCGAGGCGACGTGCTCGCCCTGCTGCGCCAGTGGTCCGCCAGCGTAAGCGAGATCGCCGGGATGGTCAGCTTCGTGCTCGCCGACTACTTCGAGGCCACCGGGCTCTCACCCTCGGACCTGCGCGAGCGGGTCCTCTCCGGCACGCCCAGCAGGATGGCCGCCATCATCCAGCGCGCCGTCGAGCGCGGCGAGATCGACCCCGGCCGGCTCAGCCCGCGGATCGCCTCGCTGCCGGCCGACCTCGTCCGCCATGACCTGATCATGAACCGGGCACCCGTACCCGACGACACGCTGGTCGAGATCGTCGACCGCCTCTTCCTTCCCCTGGTCCTGGCCGGCCCGCCAAAACAGGGACAGGCATGATCGAGGCGAGAGGGCTCACCAGGCGCTTCGGCCGGGTCGTTGCGGCGGGGGGCTGACGTTCTCGGTCCGACCCGGCCAGGTGACGAGATTCCCGGGGCGCAACGGCGCCGGGAAGGCCCACGACCATCGTCCGGTTCCCGGCCGTGACCGGCCGACGCCAGGGCCGGTTACCGATAACGGCATGCTGGCCGCGGACCGCCGGGCGCACTGTTCGCGTCTGATCTGATCAGGCCCTGCAGCAATCATCCGGGGCTGGCGTCGATCACGTTGCGTTAAACGTCTGACCTGATTGTTCAGATAGGGGCGTCGCTGTTCAGATAGGCACTCGATTGTCGCTCCAGCTCGTTCGGGACTGCGCGAGTGATTGCAGGGCGGGGCGGACGTCGCGGGCGAAGAGCTGGCCGTAGGCGGTCAGCGTGAGTCGTCCGTCTGGCCCGGTGCGCAGCACGGCGGTGCCGACGGTGGTCTCGAGCTGGCGGACCTGGCTGGTGAGGCTGGCGTTCCTGATGCCGAGCTGGCGGGCTGCGTGGTTGAGGCCGGGCTGGCCGGGGAGGGTGAGGAGCCTGCGGATGCGCTGCTCGGCGCCTGGGCGGGTGAAGGCGTTCCAGACGTCGGTGGGGAATGCTCCTGGTCCGCCGAGGGCGGCGAGGGGGTGGGCGCGGCCGGTGATGCCGTGCCGGACGCGGATGCCGGCCTTGCGGGCTGCGGCGGCGAGGGCCTCGACGGGGGTGCCGGTCTCGGCGGCGATGTCCTTGAGGCTGCGCTGGCGGTCCTGGTAGTGCTCGCGGAGCCAGTGCGGGTCGGTGCCGCCGTCCGGGGGCGGGGCCTGCTGGCGGAGCCCGGCGCTGGTGAGGAGCTGCCTGATGGTGCGCTCGCTGCATCCGGTGATGCGGGCGATCTTGCGCGGGCCGTAGCCCTGGCTGGTGAGGTCGCGGAGCTGTTCGGTGCCGGGTGGTTCCGGCTCGGCCGGGGGCAGCGCGGGGATCCCGGCGGGGAGCTGGGGCGCCGGGTGGCGGGCTGCTGCCGGCCGGACGTGGTCGGCGCTGGTGGCGAGCCGGGCGGCGATGGCGCGGACGGGCAGCCCGGCGCGGATGAGCGGGTGCAGGTCTTCGGTGCTGATGGTGTCGGGGTCAGGGCCGGGCCAGGGGATGCCGGCGGCCCAGTCGAACGGGGGCTCCCAGGTGGCGGGCTCGCTGATGCTTGCCCTGGAGAGCAGCGAGCGGGCTTGCTGGTGCAGGCTGAAGGCCATCTGCCCGGGCATGGTGAACACGAATTCGTCGCAGTTCTGGCTGCGTCCGGGCAGTCGCAGCGGCTCGGGCAGGTAGCGGGGGTGGGTGCCGGTGAGCAGCTCGATCAGGCGGAGCCGGGCGAATTGCTCCTGCACTGGGGCGGCGGGCAGGCTGGCGCGGCGGGCGAGGAGGTGGCGCTGGCGGCGCCAGGCGGTGACGTCGAGCGGGGCCTGGGACAGGCTGCGCAGCCGTCGGCGGCGGGCGTAGTCGATGGCGGCGCCGTGCTCGTCGAGTTTGCGGGCGAGCTGGCAGAGCGCGGCCGTGACCGGTTCCAGGATGCCGTGCTGGCGGAGCCGGGCGGTGAAGGTGGCCAGCATGCTGGAGGGGAAGGGCTCCAGGCCGAGGAGCTCCTGGGCGGTGCCGTAGTCTTCTGCGCCGGTCACCGCGATGGCGAGCATCATCGCGAGCGCGGCCCGGTAGCGCAGGAAGTCGAAGCCTCCGGGCGGCATCAGGCGCAGCGCCCAGCCGGGCCACATCAGCGCCCAGCCGGGCCACATCAGCGACGGCAGGGCCGCGGCGCGCTCTTCCGCGCGGGCGGGGTCGGGGATGCGTGCCGGGCCGGCGACGGCGCGGTAGCGGAGCTGGTAGAAGGTGTCCAGCCGGGCCGCCAGCGGCCTGGCCAGGGCGGCCTGCAGGGCGGGGCGGTCCGCTCCCAGTGGATGAGGACGTCCGCCGGGCTGGACGTGCGGCGGCGGCTGGCGGTATTTCCGGCGAGCCACGCGGCGATGAGCGGGTCGGGGTCGTCGTGCCGGGTGTGCAGCATGATGTCGGCGATGGTGACGCCGAACGCGGTGACGGGCGCGAGCTGCCGGCGCGGTCCGCCCGCCGGGCGGGTGAGCGCGCTGGCGGCGGCGCCTGGTCCTGGCCCCGCCCCGAGCTCGGCCAGGACCGCGGTGGCCGCGGCCGGGGGGGGGCGGCCGTCCCGGTCAGGGCTGAGGCGGCAGCGCGGGCGACCGCGTGGATGTCGTCCAGCCGCTGCTGGAGGGCGGCTGTTTCCGCTGGCCGGCCTAGGGATGCGAGCAGCGCCGCGATGAGGGCGTCGGTGTGCTGCTGGGCGGCCAGCACGTGCCCGCCGGCCGGCAGGGCGACTGATGGCGTGCCCGCGGGGTCGCTGGTGCAGGTGACGGTGCCGCCGCGCGGCGGGCGCCATGGCGGCAGTGGCAGGCCGGTGAGGTCGCAGCGGCCGGGGCGGCGGGGCTGCCCGGTGCGGGTGCGCTGGTGCCGCCGCCCGCAGTCCGGGCAGGTGTCGGCGAGCAGGACCTGGCAGCGGGTGCAGGCGAAGGTCCACGGGATCCGCCAGGCGAGCATCCACCGGCCGCCGCTGGCGGCCAGGCAGCGCGGGCAGTAGCGGGACCCGGTCAGCTGGCGCCACCAGCGCGGGGTCCGCGGCCTGCCGGGCCCGGCAGTCACCTCGGCCAGGCCGGTGCCCTGGTAGCTGGCCAGTGTCATGCCGGCCAGGGCCGCGGCGGGAACCCCGGTGACAGCGCTGAGCGCGATAAGGTCGGGCTCGTCCAGCCGGTAGAGCCACAGCTTGTGCGGGCTCCCGGCTTCGGCGGCCAGCCGGTCCCAGTCCGCCCCTGCGAATGTGAAGATGTCGCGGACGGTGACGTGCAGCAGGTGCGCGTAGGTTTCCAGCCAGCTGTCGAGCGCCTCGCCGGGCAGCGGGGGCAGGCGGATCGGGATGGCCGCCATGGACGGCTCAGCCGGCCGCTGCCAGGGTTCCCGTTCCGGCAGCGCCGGAGGCGGCGGGCCGGGCGGACAGCCTCCCGGCGTCGAACGCGGCCAGCAGTTCCTGCCGGGCGGCTTCGGCGGCGGCGTCGTTGCGGACCTGGTCGAGCAGGTCGCGGGTGAGTTTCTCGGTGCCGGTGCGGACGGCGCGGCGGCAGCCGCGGGTGATCAGCGTCATCAGTGACGCGAAGTGCCCGGTGCTGCGGGCGAACAGGTAGTCCGCCAGGTCGTCGGCGACCATGCCGGGATGGTTCCCGGCGAGGATGAGGTCTTTCTCGATGGCCAGCAGCAGCTGCCGCCAGGTCCGGCGCCCGTCCTCGGTGCCGACTTCGAACGGGCTGACGCCCAGCGTGGTCCAGCGGCGGGCGTTCTGCGCGAGTTCTTCTTCCCCGGCGGCCAGGCCCTCGCTGACCAGGCCGCGGCGTTCCAGCCCGACGCCCACGTAGATGAACGTGACGGGGAAGGTGTTGGCCAGGTACTTGAAGTGGTTGGCGACGTCCCGGCCGTCACGGCGGCGGGGATCGAGGAAGTGCACGTCATCAACCACTCAGAGCCGGACATCACAGGAAAGGACCGTGTCGGCGGCCTTGTGGCCGAGTTCCTCGGCGTTGCCCTTGTCGTGGCCGGGCAGGCCGAAGAACCGGCAGAGCATCGCGTTGAACGACCGCTTGCTCGTCGATGAGGTCAGGCAGACGTGCGCGACGGGTATCCGGTCGTGCCCGGCGCTGGTGAGCGGGCCGTAGAGGCTGACCTGCCGCTGGTGGAATTCCCGGCCGAAGGCCTGGGCGATGGTCGACTTGCCCAGCCCGGGGTAGGCGTCGATCACCGCGGCGCCCTTGACCCTGTCCCCGTCCTGCCGGTTGGCTTCCGCGATGTCGTCCAGCTGCTCGTGGACGGCGCGCATCTGCGGGGTGCGCAGCGGCCCGAGGTTGGCGTGCCAGACCGACCGCCGCTCCTCGTACTCCGCTCGCGCCTGCGCGGGCAGCTCGCGGATCTGCGCGGCCGTCAGCAGGTCGGGCCGCTGCCGGGGCGGGGCGGTGACGAACTCCTCCCAGCCGGACCGGGTGGACAGCGAGTAGGCGCGCTCGGCGGGCCGCAGCGGCGTGCTCATATGGTTTCCATCGCATCAGCGTAGAAATCGCCTGGGTCGTCCCCGGGTTCCTCGCCGGGGAACGGGGCGTCGAGCTCGCTGTCGCTGTCATCGTCCCCGCTGGCAGCGGTGATGGCGGGCTCTGGCGTGCTGGCGGTCGCGGGCGGAGGGTCCGGGACCAGGCGGAGCCGCTGCTCGGACAGCCGCAGGGCCATCCGCCGCTCGGCGCGGTTGCCGGCCAGCCCGGCTCCGCACTGCTCCAGCAGCTCCGCCAGTGCCCGGCGGGTGTCGGGGAACCGGTGCGTGGCGACCGCGAGCTGCCGGGCGTAGGCCAGCGCCTCGCTGCTGAACGGGCCGCCTGCAGCGTCGGCGTGCTCCCACCGAAGCTCGTGCCACTGACTGTCGGCCGGGTCCTGGAACCAGCCCTTGCTCATGTCGCCGGGGTCCACCCGCAATGGCCACCGTCCGGCGTGCCTGCCGGCGTAAGGGCTGGTGCGGTTGCGGTAGGGGTTCAGCGCCGGGCCGTCGTAGCGCAGCCCGCCGATCTCCAC
>Ga0302181_10000451_pt1 | contig 33763 bp, 33 predicted proteins | sample I_Palsa_E3_3_FD_198786 | JGI IMG/M metagenome (GOLD analysis project Ga0302181, IMG submission 198786) | Peat permafrost microbial communities from Stordalen Mire near Abisko, Sweden - I_Palsa_E3_3 | ecosystem: Environmental > Terrestrial > Soil > Palsa > Peat permafrost | place: Sweden...
TGGGTGACCGGATCCGCTTCAACAGCGTCCGCGACGAGCGGATCTACATGCGCTCGATGGCGACGCGCCGGCGGAACTCGTCGACGAGCGCGATGCTGGCCGACGCGCTCGCGTTCCTACGCTCGTCCGGCTTTGACCTGGTGATCGTCGAGACCGCCGGTATCGGCCAGAGCGATTCCGAGATCGTCGACCTCGTCGATCTGCCCGTGTACGTGATGACGAGCGAGTTCGGCGCCGCCAGCCAGCTCGAGAAGATCGATATGCTCGACCTCGCCGAGGTCGTGGTGATCAACAAGTTCGACAAGCGCGGCGCGCTCGACGCGTTGCGTGACGTCCGCAAGCAGTGGCGCCGTAACCGGGTCGCGTTCGAGCTCGCCGACGAGGACGTCCCGGTCTACGCGACGATCGCCAGCCAGTTCAACGACCCGGGCGTATCGTGGGTGTTCGTCAACCTCTGCCGGCTGATCGGCGCCCTCCCTGGCGGCGACGCCGAGCGCTGGGTTCCGCACCTCGAGCTCGAGACCCACGAGCCGCTCGGCAACGTGCTGATCCCCGGCAGCCGCGTCCGGTATCTGTCGGAGATCGCTGAGCAGGGCCGGGCGATCAACGCGCGCGTCGAGCGCGAAGCCGATCACGCCGCCACCGCCCAGCACTGCTACGAGGCGTTGCGGACGCTCGGGGACGCCAAGCTGCCCGAGCCGTTGGAGCCCTACCGCACCGCCGATCTGCAGAGCCCCGACGCCGACGAGGCGCTGCTGGCGCCGTTGCGCGAGCACTACAACGAGGCGCTGGAGGCGATCGGGGCCGAGGGACTCAGCCTGCTACGCGGCTGGGACGAACAGCTCGACGGCATCACCGGCGAGACCTACAGCTACACGGTGCGCGACCGCGAGATCACCGGCGACAACTACCGCACGTCGCTGTCGGGCCAGCAGATCCCGAAGATCGCGCCACCGCGACTGGACGGCTGGGCCGACCGGCTGCGGTTCGCACTCAAGGAGAACCTGCCGGGGTCCTACCCCTACACCGGTGGCGTGTTCCCGTACCGGCGCGCGGGTGAGGATCCGACGAGGATGTTCGCCGGCGAGGGAACGCCCGAGCGCACCAACCGCCGCTTCCACTACCTGTCGGCGGGTCAGCCGGCGGCGCGGCTGTCGACCGCGTTCGACTCGGTCACGCTGTACGGCGCGGACCCCGCCGAGCGCCCCGACATCTACGGCAAGGTCGGCAACGCCGGCGTTTCGATCGCCACCGTCGACGACGCCAAGAAGCTGTACTCAGGCTTCGATCTATGCGCGCCGACGACCTCGGTCTCGATGACGATCAACGGGCCTGCGCCGATCATTCTGGCGTTCTTCATGAACGCCGCGATCGACCAGCAGGTCGAGCGTCACCTCCATCAGACGGGTGGCTGGGACGAGGCACAGCGCAAGCTCGACTCGTTCTTCGAAGCGCACGGCGGTCGGCCGGCCTACGCCGGCGAGCTGCCCGACGGCAACGAGGGTCTTGGGCTCGGACTGCTCGGCGCGTCCGGCGACATGGTCGTCGAACCCGACGTCTACGAGCGGATCAAAGCCGAGACGCTGCGCGCCGTCCGCGGCACCGTGCAGGCCGACATCCTCAAGGAGGACCAGGCGCAGAACACCTGCATCTTCTCGACCGAGTTCGCGCTGAAGATGATGGGCGACGTCCAGCAGTACTTCTCCGACAACGGCGTGCGCAACTTCTATTCGGTCTCGATCAGCGGCTACCACATCGCCGAGGCCGGCGCCAACCCGATCTCGCAGCTCGCATTCACGCTCGCGAACGGGTTCACGATCGTTGAGTACTACCTGGCGCGCGGGATGGAGGTCGACGCGTTCGCGCCGAACCTGAGCTTCTTCTTCTCCAACGGGATGGACCCCGAGTACGCCGTCATCGGCCGGGTCGCGCGGCGGATCTGGGCGCGGGCGATGCGCGAGCGCTACGGCGCCTTGCCGCGCAGCCAGATGCTCAAGTACCACATCCAGACCTCCGGGCGGTCACTGCACGCCCAGGAGATCAGCTTCAACGACATCCGCACGACGCTGCAGGCGTTGTACGCGATCTTCGACAACACCAACAGCCTGCACACCAACGCCTACGACGAGGCGATCACGACGCCGACCGAGGAGTCGGTGCGCCGCGCGGTCGCGATCCAGCTGATCATCAACCGCGAGCTCGGCCTGAACTTCTGCGAGAACCCGTGGCAGGGGTCGTTCATTGTCTCCGAGCTCACCGACCTCGTCGAACGGGCGGTCTACGAGGAGTTCGACCGTATCTCCGAGCGCGGCGGCGTGCTCGGCGCGATGGACACGATGTACCAACGCTCCAAGATCCAGGAGGAGAGCCTCTACTACGAGCGGCTCAAGCACGGCGGCGAGCTGCCGCTGATCGGCGTCAACACCTTCCTGCCGCGGGACGGCCACGGCGAGCAGATCGACGCACTCGAGCTGATGCGCTCTACTGACGAGGAGAAGCAGGTGCAGATCGCCAACGTCCACGCCTTCCAGGACCGCGCCGTCGACCGCCGGCCGGCGGTGCTCGAGCACCTGCAGGAGGTCGCGCGCGAGCGCGGCAACGTGTTCGCGGCGCTGATGGAGGCCGTCAAGGTCGCGTCGCTCGGTCAGATCTCGCAGGCGCTGTACGAGGTCGGCGGCGAGTACCGGCGCAACATGTAGCGTCGCCCGCATGACGAACGCCATGCCCGGCCGATCGCTCTCGCCTCCGCAGCGCGCCGACCCGTTGCGCGACGCGGCCGGCACGCTCCACGTGCCCGCCGGCGACGACGCGCGGATCGTCTGCCTGGTGCCGAGCATCACCGAGTTGGTCTGCGACCTTGGCCTCGCCGACCGGCTCGTTGGACGGACCGGGTTCTGCATTCACCCCTGGGAGACCGTGCGAACGATCCCCAAGCTCGGCGGGACCAAGGACGTCAAGCTCGACCGCATCCGCGAACTTCGGCCCACGCACGCGATTCTCAACATCGATGAGAACCGCCGCGAGCTCGCCGACGAGCTCGCGGAGTTCGTGCCGAACATCGTCGTCACTCACCCGCTCGGTCCGCGCGACAACCTTGCGCTGTACCGGCTGATCGGCGCGATCTTCGACCGCGACGCGGAGGCCGCGCGGCTCTGCTCCGAGCTCGAGGACGGTCTTAGCGCGGTGTGCGCACCCGCCTATCCAAAGCGCGAGGTGCTCTACCTGATCTGGCGCGAACCATGGATGGCGATCTCGCCTGACACGTACATCGCCCGGACGCTCGCGCTCGTCAACTGGCGGTCGCACCCGCTGTCACCGGATGACCGCTATCCCGAGGTCGCGCTCGAGCGCTACGCCGGCCGTGTCGACCATGTACTGCTCTCGAGCGAGCCCTACCATTTCAAGCAGCGCCACCTCGCCGAGGTCGCCGCCGCCGTGCCGGGCGCGGAGGTGTCGCTGATTGACGGTGAGATGACCTCCTGGTACGGCAGCCGCGCGATCGAGGGCCTCCGCTACCTCGCGGAGTACGCCTCGCAGCACTCCAGCTCGAGGAGCCCGGCGAGGTCGGCGCCGATCAAGGTCCATGAAGCCAGATCTTGACGACGCCGCTCGGCGTCGGATCGAAACGCCGTGTATCGGCGTGTGCGACATCGACTTGAGCACCGACTGGTGCGCCGGATGCTTCCGCACGCTCGCCGAGGTCGCGGCGTGGAGCACGTCATCGGCTTCGCAGCGCAGACAGATCTTGGATCGTGTCGAGCGCCGAAGGGTCCAGCAACAATCTGCGTGAGGTAACGGTGGGGGTGGCGCGGGATCTGGCGGCGGCTCATCGCTGGTCTGTCCGAGCCTGGGCGTAAGTTCCGCTTGCCTCGGAATACCGGGGCGCGTGGTCGCCAGCGAAGTCCGGTTGATTCCGGCGCTGTCCCGCAACGGTGAGGCCTTCGCTCGGCGGAGGACGAGCCCGGTCGCCTGGCCCCCGCGCCGCTACCAAAACGTCCTCGGAAGAAGGGCGGCGGCGACCGACGCGCGGTGCGCGCCGTCGGCTCCTCGCCTTCCTCCGACCACTGGAGGAAGCGATGCAGCACACATACACGATCGGGTCACGGACGTTTGTGCTCGACCGAGCGAAGGCCGAGGCGGCGCTGGGCGCCAAACGGCCCGTCCAAGCCGCGCCCACGGTAGCTCAGCCAGTGCTGGTCGAGTCCCCGGCGGGCGTCGAGGCGTGCTCGATCAACGCGATGCGCACCGGGGAGGAGTGCGAAGCCTGCCAGTAAGCCCAGATGCTCCTGAGTTCGTCGACGCGCACCGTCGAGCCAGTTCGCGCGGCTGGCGGTGTTGGTGGGGACGGCGATGCGAGGGTTTGGGTCATCCGTACCGCCGATCGGGGTGTTGGTGGAACACGACGGCGGCGGTGAGCAAGATCAGCGCGGCGCCGACGCGCAGCCCGAGGCTCGTGCCGCTGATAAACGCGGCGCGGGTGGCGTGCAGAAGGTGGGCTGCCACCACCGGGTTGCCGTCGCTGTTTGCGTGGCTGATCGCGGCGGTGATCGAGTGCCTGACCGCGGCTCCTTGAGCGCCCGGTAGGTCGCGCAGCGCCGCTGGAAGGTGATCTGCGAAGCGGGTCGTGAGGATCGTGCTGAGCACGGCCACCCCGAGCGCTGAGCCGAGCTCACGGGTGGTGCTGTTCAGTCCTGAGCTGACGCCGGCGTGGCTGGGCGGTAGCGCGTGCACCATCATCCCCGACAGGGGCGGCATCGCCAGCCCCATCCCGGCGCTGACCAGCGCGAGCCACAGCGCATACACCGGGTACGGGGTGGCCTCCGTCTCAAGCGACAACAGCAACAGCCCGGCCGCCAGGCACAACAGCCCGAGGATGATCGTGGCACGCTCGCCGATGCGTTCGGCCAGGCGCATGCTGCGCGGGCTGACAAACGGCATCACGAACCCGAGCGGGAGGACCGCGACGCCGGTCAGCAGCGCCGAGTAGCCCTTGACGTCCTGCAGGTACTGGGCATTGATGTAGAACAGGCCGAACAGCGCGAAGAACAGGGCGACGATCCCCAGCGACCCGCTGCGAACACCCGCGAGCTTGAACAGGCGCGGGTCGAGCATCGGCTGGCGGCGATGCAGCTCATACCCGGTGAATAGGGCGAGCAGCACGACCGCGGCGCCCAGTGACCCGAGCACCTGCCAGGAGCCCCAGCCGAGCTGGGGCGCGTCGATGATGCCGTACAGCAACGCGACGCTGCCGGCCGTCAGCAACAGTGCGCCGCCACCATCCACAGGATCCTGGTGGGGGGCCTGATCGGGAACCTTCGCGGCGATCAGCGCCGCCGCCCCCAGCGCGATCGGCACGCCCGCCCAGAACAGCGCGCGCCAGCCGCCCAGCTCGACCGCCACCCCGCCGCCGAGGTTGCCCAGCACGCCACCGATGCCGGTCAGCGCCGACCACAAAGCGACCGCAACCGGACGGTCGGAAGGCTCGAGCTGGGAGAGGGTGACGGCGAGCGTTGCCGGCAGTACGAGCGCCGCTCCGAGGCCGCTGAGCGCACGGCCGCACATCAACACCGCGACGCTCGGCGCCAACGCCGCGACCATCGACCCCGCTGCGAACACCACCAGGCCGATCAGCATGCCGCGCTTGCGTCCGAACCGGTCACCGAGCGCGCCCGCCGGGATCAGCACACACGCGAACACCAACGTATAGCTGTCAACGATCCACGCGGTCGCGGAGACCGACGGATGCAGGCCGCTGGCCTGCAGCTGCGGGATCAAGATGTTGACCGCGGCGACCATGCCGAGCACGAGCACCGCCGCCGGCGCAATCACCGCCACCGCCGACCGCACACTCGCCGGCCGGCGGGTTGCCGTGACGGTCGCCATCAGCGATCACCTCGACCGGCACCGCATGCGGCTCCGACCGCTGCCCTGCGGACCCGGCCAGGGAGCCGGGCGAAGTAGCCGTCGCGCGTGCTCAACGCTGGTCCGACAGGAGCGTCGTGAGGCGTTGCGTTCTCGCGCCGGCCACGGACCACGTGCCGGCCACTTACCGCACTAACGACCGCCAGCCGCCGCACCTTCAGATGTGTCTCTGCCCGTTCCATGATCGTCATAGTAGACGCAACGGTGCGTCTCGTCAAGAGTCCTAACGAGACGTACCGTTGCGGTACGATTCGCCCATGACAGACCTGACAACGAGCACGCCCCGCGCCGCGAAGCGCCGCGCCCCGCAGCGTCGTAACGAGAACGCGCGCCTGGCCGTCCTGCACGCCGCCGACGACCTGCTCGTCGAGCGCGGTTTCGGCGGCGTCACCGTCGAAGGCATCGCCGCCCGCGCCGGCGTCGCCAAGCAGACGATCTACCGCTGGTGGCCCTCCAAGACCGACATCCTGCTCGACACCCTGATCGACGACGCCAGCCGGCAACTGGCGATCCCCGACACGGGCTCAGCCGTCGCGGACATGCGCCGATATCTCCGAAGCCTCGCGAGCTTTCTCACCAAGGAGCCTGCCGGCAAGGTGCTGCTGGCGCTGATCGGCGAAGCCCAGCACGACCCCGCGATGGCCCGCACCTTCCACCAGCGCTACCTCGACCCCCAGCGCCACGACGAACACGAGATGCTCAAGCGCGGCATCACCAACGGCGAGCTCGCTCACGAGCTAGACATCGACGCCGCCCTGGACGCACTCTGCGGGCCGATCTTCTACCGCGCCCTCAACGGAGCACGCATCCCCCGCCGCTTCATCGACACGCTGATCGCGGACACCTTGCAGCAAGTCCCATCTTCCGCGGTCATGCCTGGCCCGTGACCCCGACGGCCCATCGCTTCCTCGGCCGAGCTCGACACGTAGCTGACGGAGATCGGCTGGCTCAGCCGAGCGGCATTGTCTCGTACGCTGGCGTGAGCTCAGTCCATCGTGCCTTCCACACCGAGTGCTCGCCGGCCAGTGTGCGGCCGAGGTCTTCGAAGTGTGCCTGCCAGCCGGCGCCGTGGAAGTGCAGTTGGGCGAGCGGGAGGCCACGCTCTTCGATCACGAGGCGAGTCTTGTTGCCAACGGTCGCCAGCCAAGCTTCGATCTGTGCCTCGTCCTCGGTTTCGGGTTCCATCGTGAGCAGAAGATGGTGCGGTCGCTCGCAGGCATCGACGCGTCCGGGTCCGGTCCAGGTGCTGGTGAAGGTTGCCTGGATGGTGCCACCGACCCGCAGGTCTCCGGAGACCTCGGCGATCCAGCGCGCCAGGCGCTCGGGCTCGGTGCAGGCCTCCCAGAGGTCGTCAATGTCGGTGTCGTAGACGTCTTCTACGCGGATCGCGCCGCGCTGTTCGTCGAGTGCTCGCATGCTGCCGATGGTCTTCATGGATGGCTCCTGTTCGTGCGGGTCTTGCTGCGGGCGACTTCGGTGTGCAGAGCGTCAAGTCGGTTGCGCCACAGGGCTCGGTAGTTCCCCAGCCACGCGTCCACCTCGGCGAGCGGGGCGGGGCGCAGGCTGTAGATCCGCCGTTGCGCTTCTTGGCGGACGTCAACCAGCCCGGCTTCGTGCAGCACCCGCAGATGCCGCGAGACGCCCGGTCGCGCGATCGGAAGTGCGGCGGCGAGTTCACCGGCGGTGGCTGGGTGGTCGCGGAGGATCTCGAGCAAGGTCCGGCGGCTGCGGTCTGCCAGGGCTTGCATCACGGCGTCCATAGGCGCAAGCGTATCCAACTCGTTACGTAACCGCAAGGGTACGCTACTCGGCGCTGGAACAGAATTACGGGACGGATCTCGAGCGTGAGGACCTCGCCCTGTGTCCCGAGGGTTTTCGTATTTCTACGTGCTGGTTCACGGACCTGTCCGCCGGGGGTGCGAACCAGGGTGCGAACACCTCCGCTTGGTCTGGTCTACTTTGACGACAATCACCACAGCGGCGGAGCAACAACGCACGCCGATTCAGGAAGGGGCGTCCCATGCCGGCCAGAATCAAGCTGATCAACGGCGACGTGATCGACACGGACAGCGACGTCTCGGAGGTGGCCGCCCGAGTGAGCGCGATGATGAAGGACGGCACGCTCGTCGCGGTCGAGGATCGCTTCGGCACGGATCGGCGGATCAACCCGGCGCACATCCTCGAGATGTTCCAGCTCTCCGAGGGCAGCTGAGCTCGGTCAACGCCTGACTCGTTTATTCCCTCATCCGATATCGGTGGACCTTGTCTCGCAGAGGTCGCGTACGGTGCGCAGTTCAGCCTCGACGGTTGTCATCTGCTGGGCGATCGACTTGTTGTCGGCCCCTGCGGGGAATATCAAGGTGAAGAGGACCTCGCTGCCGTCTTCGTTGCTGAGGACCCGCATGCGCGCCCCGCGGCTCGGGTCGTTGGGGCGTAGGAGATCGATGGTGCCGTGCTCGGGGGAGACCCGCACCCGGAGGCGGAATTGGCCCGCACCGGAGTCGATGAGCCAGTCTTGGCCAGTTGGCTCGACGGCGAGGGCAAAGGCTGGAGCCCAGTCGGGCAGTCTCCTTGCGTCGCTCAGGAGCTCGAGAACGGTTTCCGGGGGGGCGGCGATCGAGATGCTTCGGGTCTCGGCACGACCTAGAGTTATCGTATGCATTTGCTGATCATACTTGATTACCTATGATCTGTCTACGCGTATAGTTGTTCAGGTGGCGGAGGACGAGGATCTCGGAGCGCTGTTTGCGCGCGTCACCCGGCGGTTGATCGACGCTGAGCGGCCGCTGCTTGAGGTCCATGGCCTGTCGATGTGGGCCTATGTGGCCCTCTCGCACCTGGCGCGCAACCCCGCCGGCACCCAGCTCGTCCTTGCCCAGGCGATGCGGTATGACAAGACACGCCTGATCGGACTGCTTGACGCGCTCGAGGACGGCGGCCTGATCACGCGCACCGTGGATCCGACGGATCGTCGCGCCCGCATCGTCGCGCTGACCGAGGCTGGCGCGGCTCGCTACGCCGCCGTGCGGGCGGACATCCGAGCCATGGAGGACGAGCTCCTCGAGGATCTCAGCCCCGTCGAGCGGACGCGCCTACGCGAGACGCTGGCCGGACTGGGGTCGGCCGCCGATACCGGGCTGCGGGAGCGTTCGTGATGATCGTGGTGATCGCAGCGAAGCAGGGTGCCGCTCGGCGCGGCCGATGGTCACCGTTCGACGTGCTCGCCGCGTGGCGCCCCCGGGCCGGGCGGGAGCTCGATCTCCCCCCGCGCCGCGTGTTTGCCGCACCGCTCGCAGCGGAGGTCTGGGCCGATGTTGCCTCCGCAGCCGGCGTGGAGGGTGAGTCGGGGTGGGCCGCCCGGGGTCGGGTAGTGGCGGTCGCCCCATTTCATCAGCACGATCAGGGCTGGCCCGAGCTCGCGCCCCTTGTCGGTCAGCACGTACTTCGGCCGGCCGGGTCGCTCCGGGTCCGGAACGCGTTCGAGCAGCTCCTCGTCGCACAGCCGCTTGAGCCGGTTGGTGAGGACGTTGGAGGCAATCCCAAGCTTCGCCTGGAACTCCTCGAACCGCGTGAGGCCGACGAGGGCGTCGCGGAGGATCAGCAGGGTCCAGCGCTCCCCGATGACCTCGAGTGATCGGGCGATCGAGCAGACCTGGTCTGGATAGTCGCGTTGGAGCACGCTCCAATCGTATCTGACTTGCTTGACAAAAGTCAGAGCCCTCGCGTAGTCTGCCTTGCATGATGCAAGCTAGCCCTTCTGAGGAGGAGTCATGAGACGAAAGCCCCTGATCCTGATCTCGCTGCTGCTGGCGGCGTTTGTGATCAATCTCGACACGACGATTGTCAACGTCGCGCTGCCGACGCTCGTGCGCCAGCTGCACGCCTCTGACGCGCAGTTGCAGTGGGTCGTGGACGCGTTCAACTTGCTGTTCGCCGGTTCGGTGCTGGCCGCGGGCAGCCTGTCTGACCGCTTCGGGCGCAAGGGGATGCTGCTCGCCGGCTTGGCGGTGTTCGGCCTGGCGAGCCTGGCCGGCGGGCTGATGGACAGTCCCGGCACGCTGATCGCCGCGCGCGCGGTGATGGGCGTCGGCGCGGCGATGGTGTTCCCGTCGACGCTGTCGTTGCTCACGAACGTGTTCACCGAGCGGGGTGAGCGCGCCCGGGCGATCGGCTTGTGGGGTGCGATCACGGGCGTGGCGATCGCGGTGGGGCCGATCGTCGGCGGCTGGCTCCTGGAGCTCTCCGACTGGCGCAGCATTTTCTTCGCGATGGTGCCGATCGCCGCCGGTGCCGGTGTCCTGGCCGCCCGTTACGTTCCGACCTCACGTGACCGGCACGCGCCCCGCACCGACCGGAACGGATTCGTGCTGTCGACCGCGACGATCGGGTTGCTCGTCTACACGATCATCGAGGCACCGAATCATGGTTGGGGCAGCGCCCGGACGCTCGGTAGCTTCGCGCTGACCGCAGTGCTGGCGGCGGCGTTCGTGGCCTGGGAGCGCCGCACCGAGCAACCGATGCTCGACCTCAGCCTGTTTCGCAATCCGCGGTTCACCGCTGCGAGCGTCTCGGTGGCGATCTCGTTCTTCGCGCTGTCGGGGTTCATCTTCCTGGTCACCCAAATGTTCCAGTTCCTCAAGGGCTACGGCCCGCTATCGACCGGCGTGCGCCTGCTGCCAGTCGCCTCATTCGTCGCGATCTCCTCGATCCTCGGCACCAAGCTGGCCGTCCGGTTCGGCACGAAGTTGATCGTTGCCTTCGGGCTGTTCTTGATGGCCGCGTTCTACCTCTGGGTGTCGACTTCATCAGTCACGACCGGCTACGGCACGATCGCCGCCCAGATGGTCGTTCTCGGGACCGGGATGGGCCTCACCAGCGCGCCCGCGACCGAGGCGATCATGGGCGTCGTCCCGAGAGCCAAGGCCGGCGTCGGGTCGGCGGTCAACGACGCCACGCGCCTTTTGGGCGGCACCCTCGGCGTCGCCGTGATCGGCAGCGTTTACGCGTCGCTGTACGCCAGCCGGCTCACCGGCGCGCTCCCCGGAGGTTTGCCTGCCAGTGTCGTGCGGAACGCCCGCGCATCCGTCGGTGCCGCGCTCGGAGTCGCCGGCAAGCTGACCCGCGCCGGCCATCCACTGCTCGCTTCAGGCATCCACAACGCCGCTAACTCGGCGTTTTTTGAGGCCTTCCACGCGGCCAACTACGTCGCCGCGGGCATCGCTGCCGCAGGCGCCGTGATGGCGCTGGCGCTGCTACCCGCCCAACCGACGACCAGCCACGACGACACGCCAGAGGTGCCGGCACCAGGCACGCCCGTCACCGCCGCAGCGCACAGCTGACCCCGCCCCCAAGCGACAGGAGACAGACCACCATGAGCACCGAGCGACACAAGCCCCCGGCGACCGGCGCCAGCTCCGGGATCGGCCGGGCGACCGGGTTTGAACTGGCGAGCCCCGGCCAGCCGGGCGCCGCCAACGTACAGGTTGCGCTGCAGCGCAACCGCGCGTTCGCCGCCGCCGGCGGCCACGAGGGTGCCGTCGTGTTCCCCAAGCTGAGGCTGTTCGTGATCACCTGCCTCGACCCGCGGGTCGACCCCGCGCACTTCCTCGGCCTCGGCCTCAGCGACGCGATGGTCGTCCGCAACGTCGGCGGGCGGGTCACCCCGGAGGTGATCAACGATGTCGCCTTCATCGGACAGCTCGCCGAGAACGTGCTGCCTGATGGCCCGCTGTTCGAGGTCGCCGTGATCCACCACACCCAGTGCGGAACCGGCGCTCTCGCCGACGACAGCTTCCGCCGCCGCTATGCGCAGCGGATCGGCGCCGAAGAGTCGGCCCTGCGCGAGCACGCAGTCCTTGACCCAGCGGCGACCGTCACCCACGACGTCGAGCGCCTCCGCTCCGCCCCTGCGATCTCCCCGCGCGTCACCGTCTCCGGGCACGTCTACGACGTCGTCACCGGCCTCGTGCAGACGGTCATCCCGGCTCGCAGCTCAGGTCAGACAGCGTCGATCGCTTCTTGAGCCTTGCAGGCAGCCTGTGCGAAACTCGACTCAGGGCAATCGCCTGCTCGGTGACCGGTTCCGATACAGCCCGCGCGCCGACGCCCGCCGAGCGGGGCTCGCGCGTCGATCCGTGACGGAAGGGAGTTCGGATGTCGGTGCTGTACGAGGTTGACGCACCGATCGCCAGGCTGACGATCAATCGGCCCGAGGCGGCGAACTCCGTCACGGTCGACATGGCGCTTGAGATCGCGAGGTCGATTCGGGCGTTCGCCGACGAGGACGAGGCCCGCGTGCTGGTCGTCACCGGCAGCGGTGAGCGGGCGTTCTGCGCAGGCGGGGCGATCGAGACGCTCGATGTCTGCGCCGACCACGAGGAGGCCCGTCGGTCCGGGCCGCTCGGGTTCGCACGGCAGGCTCCGGGCAAGCCGACGATCGCTGCCGTCAATGGGTACTGCTTCGGGGGCGGACTCGAGCTCGCCCTCTGGTGCGACATCCGTATCGCCGCCGAGAACGCGTCCTTCGGCGCGCTCAACCGGCCGTGGGGCGTTCCCCTCATCGATGGTGGCACGCAGCGCCTGCCCGCGATCGTCGGACGCGGCAACGCCCTGTGGATGATCCTCGGCGGGCACCGCGTCGACGCGGCGCGGGCGCTCCAGCTCGGTCTCGCCCAGGAGGTCGTTCCACAGGGGCAAGCGCTCGAACGTGCGCTCGAGCTCGCGGAGACGATCGCGAGCTATCCACAAGCGGGACTCCTCGCCGATCGCGCCGGCGTCCTCAGCGCGTCTCCGGCACCGACCGACGCGGGACTGCGCCGCGAGCTCGAACGCGGGTACCCCGTGCTGTCGGATCCCGATGTCGCACAGCGGATCCGTCGCTGACCCCCTGTCGGTAGCACGGCGTTGCCGCCGCGGTCGTCTGGATGTCTGCCCGGACGCGTGTGCGTTCAGCTGGACCGCTCAGACGCCGATAAATGGTAAATGGCGATGCGGATCAACGGCGGTCGGGGCCAGTTTCGCCACTCGGGATCGGGGGGCTCTGAACAGCGGGGCATCCTGGTGGTGTATTCGGCGCTGAGCGTGGCGCTGATCGCCTACCTGGCGCTGCTCGTGCTGCGGCCGGTGGGGCAGAGCTCGACGCTGGTGGACGGTTGGGGCGTCGACGCCTTCGAGCTGATCGCCAGCGGTCTGTGCATCGCCAACGGTCTGCGCCGGCGCACCCGCCGGTTGGTGCCGCTGATCCTCGGGATTGCGCTTGCCTGCTGGGCGGTGGGTGATCTCTCGCTGACGATCGAGTCGCTTGGCGGGGTGATCCCCGCGACGCCGTCGGTCGCCGACGCCTTCTATCTCGGCTTCTTTCCGTTCGCCTACGTCGCGCTCGTGCTGTTCATTCGGGGTGAGACAACGCAGCTGACGGCGCCGGACTGGCTTGACGGCGCGGTAGCCGGACTCGGCGCCGGGGCTTTGTGTGCCGCGTTCGCATTCCGGTTGATCCAGCACTCGGTCGGGCAGCACGGGCTGGGGATCGCGGTGAATCTGGCCTATCCGGTGGGTGATGTCCTGCTGCTGCTCCTGGTTGTCGGCGGCAGTGCCCTGCTGACCGGACGCCAGCGGCTGCCGTGGTTGCTGGTCGCCGCCGGGATCACCATCAACGTCCTGGGCGACACGTCCAATCTGCTGCACACCTCGCACCTGCTCGGGAGCGTGGGCGGCGGTCAACTGGGCAGCATCTTCAACCAGATCGCGTGGCCGACCTCGATCCTGCTGATGTCGATGGCGATGTGGATTCCGCGAGGCCGCGCAAATCCGGTTCGGATCGCTGAGCTCCCCGGGTTCGCGCTGCCTGGGCTGGCAGCGGCGACGGGAGTGACGATCCTGTATCTCGGCACGCTCGGTCGCATCAACCGGGTCGCGACCGGTCTCGCCGCCGCCACCCTGCTGACGGTGGTGGTCCGGACCGGGCTCTCGGTGCGCGGCCTGCGAACGTTGACTCGCGAGCGTCAGCGCCTGGCGATCACCGATCACCTCACCGGCCTGGGTAACCGGCGCCACCTGTTTGATGTCCTTGACGCCGCGTTTGCCGCCGACGCGCAAGAGAGCCGCGGGTTGGCCTTCTTGTTTATCGATCTCGACGGCTTCAAGCAGATCAACGACTCGTTCGGGCATCCCGCCGGAGATGAGATCCTCGGCCGTATCGGCGCGCGGCTCGCCTCCGCGCTGCGCGGCTCAGATCTGCTCACGCGCGTCGGTGGCGACGAGTTCGCGGTGGTGCTGACCGAGGCCGACGCCGACCGGGCCGTAGCGTCCGCGCAGCGCCTCAGCGATGCGCTGCAGGAGCCGTTCTTGATCGATGTGGTCAACGTCCGGATCGGGGCGAGCATCGGTATCGCGCTGGCGCCGCTTCACGCCGGCAATGGCGCGAGGCTGATGTGGTGCGCCGACGTGGCGATGTACCGAGCCAAGCTCGCATGTTCGCCGTTTGCGCTCTATGACCACGATTTCGACAGCGGAGACAGCCGACTGCAACTCGCCGACCAACTCCACAACGCGATCCACTCCGACCAGCTGACGTTGCACTACCAGCCACAGCTGGATCTGCATGAGGACGAGATCCTCACGGTCGAGGCGCTCGTCCGCTGGCGGCACCCCACCCTCGGTCTGATCGCGCCACTGAAGTTCCTGCCGCTAGCCGAAGAGGCGGGAATGATTGGAAGCCTCACCCGCTGGGTGCTCGACCAAGCGCTGGCACAGTGCGCCGCCTGGCACGCCGTGGGACATCAGGCCCGGATGTCGGTGAACATATCCGCCAGCGATCTGCTCGATCCCGGCCTGCTCCAGCTCGTCACCAACCAGCTTGACCTGCACCGGCTCTCATCCGACGCGCTCGTGCTCGAGATCACCGAGACCACGCTGATCGATGACTTCGAACACTCCAAGCGGGTCCTCACACAACTGCAAGAGCTCGGCGTCGGCGTATCGATCGACGACTTCGGCGCCGGCTTCACCTCGCTGACCTACCTCAGCGCCCTCGCCGTCGACGAGCTCAAGCTCGACCGCAGCTTCATCACCCCGATGTGCGGACCCGATGCCGCTCGCGAGATCGAACTGGTCCGCGCCACGATCGACCTCGGTCACGCCCTCGGACTACGAGTCGTCGCCGAAGGGATCGAGAACTCAGAGACGCTCGAGCTGCTCAGAGCGCTCGGCTGCGACCTGGCCCAGGGGTACTTCATCGGCCAGCCAGTATCCGCCGACGAGATCTCCTTCGAACACCAGCAGCCCCGGCCGCGCACACTTCCAGCGCCAATCGCCGGGCCGGCATAGCACAACGTGACTGGACCGTCGGCGAGCCGCCGAGGCACGGTCGCCGTCGCTCGGGTCATCAATCTTGCTCGCTTGACAATGGACAGTCGAACTGCATATGCTGATCGATGTGAGCAGGCGGACGATGCAAGAGGCGACGTTCCTGATCCTGACCGCGCTCGCCGCGGGCAGCCAGCATGGCTACGGGATCATCACCGACGTTCGGACGATCTCAGCCGGCCGTGTCCAACTGAAGGCGGGGACCCTCTATTCGGCGCTCGACCGCCTGCGCGCGGACAAGCTGATCGAGGTCGACCGCGAGGAGATCGTGGATAGCCGACTCCGCCGCTACTACCGGCTGACGCCCGCGGGCGGGCAACTACTGGCCGCCGAGGCGGCGCGGCTGCAGGCAAACGTCCGTGTCGCGATGTCGCGACTCAAGCCGGCCGCAGGGACCACATGAGTCACTCCGTAGCCCTTGAGCGACGCTACCGGCGACTGCTGGCCTGCTACCCGCGGGCGTTTCGGCGCGAGCACGAGCAGGAGATCCTCGCGGTGCTGATGGCAGGCGCCGGAGACGGTCAGCAGCGGCCGCGGTTGGGAGACGCCGCCGATCTGATCAGCAACGCGATCTGGATGCGTCTGCGTCCCGGTGTGCCACGGTCGCAGCCAACTGTGTTCTGGGCCGTCAGGCTGATGTACGTCTGCGCAGCGCTGAGGCTGCTGGGCGTCCCGATACTTCCGGCGGCTTCTGGCACGAGCGCTTACCCGCTTGATGCCGGTATCAGCTGGGGTGTGTTCGCGGTTTTGGCGTGGGCGAACAGCCGCGGGCACAACTGGGCCAGGGTTCTGTTTGCCGTGTGGGTCGGGTTCCACTCCGTCGCCCTGTTCTACGACATCGCGCATCTGTCGGCGTCCTCCATCCCCGTATCGGCTGTGATCGCCAGCGTGGTGTTCTGGCTCGTCGAATCCTCGGCGGTGGTGCTCATCCTGAGCAAACCGTCCCGCCCGTATTACCGCCAGAAGCCCGCCCACCCGTAGCTTGCGCGACCTGCGTTCGTCGTCGCCAGACGCCGGCTGCGTATCTCGGCTGCGACCTCGGCGGCACGACCGCTTTTCGCGACACGGCTTTCGCTAGGCTGTCCCCAGGAAGTGGACGTTTTCCTCCGCTTATCTCGGAACCGAAGGGATGACGATGACACCAGACGCAGTTGACGGCCCGCAAGCGGCGGCGATTCCCGCAGACGATCCGACGAGGTCGCTCACGCACGTGAGTCCGGAAACCGACGACTCGCTACCGCACATCGGGGTCGTCGGCGACACCTACACGATCCTCGTCTCCGGCAACGACACCGCCGGCCGGTACACGCTGATCGACATGCTCGTCCCGCCGGGCGGCGGACCGCCGCCACACCGGCACGACTTCGAGGAGATGTTCACGATCCTCGACGGCGAGATCGAGCTGACGTTCCGCGGCGAAAAGGCAGTCGCGAAAGCGGGCGAGACGGTGAACATCCCCGCCAACGCCCCCCACGTGTTCACCAACGCCGGCGAGCGCCCGGCGAGGCTGCTGTGCCTGTGCTCGCCCGCCGGCGAGGACGAGTTCTTCCTGGAGGTGGGAGTCCCCGTCGCACACCGGACACAAGCACCCCCCGCGCTCGACGCTGCCGGCCAGGCGGCGTTCATCGCCAAGGCGATCGAGCTCGCCCCGAAGTACCGGACTGAACTGCTGCTTGGAGACAAGAAGCCGTGACGGACCCACGCTGATCGATACGCGTCTGCTGAGTGCAACGCCTGCGAACATCGGGTCATGGCAACCGAGGAGACCGGCCGACAGCCGCGTCGACGTGGTCAGCGAAAAGATGCCGCCGCCAACCGCGCACGGATCCTCGAGACTGCCGCCGTGACCGTGAAGCGCGAAGGTTTTCGGGTTCCCTTGACCACGATCGCGCAGGACACCGGCGTCGGCATCGGCACCATCTATCGCCACTTCCCGGACCGCGAGCATCTGATGATCGGTCTGACGGAGCGCTCGTTTGAGATCGCGCTCGCCAATGCACGTAACGCCGCCGGAAACACTGGCTCCGCCCGCGACGCGATCGGCGCGTTCTTTGAGCTGACGATCGAGGATCGGGACGAGTTCGTGATGCCCTTGCACGGCGGTCCGGCGGTCCGTAGCGAGCGCATCAAGAAGCTGCGATCCGAGGTCTGGGAACTGATCGATCACGTGCTCCGCCGCGGCGCCGATGACGGCTCAATTCGAAGCGACATCACAGCGGCTGACGTGATCCTGTTCGCCGCGATGCTCGCGCAACCGCTCGCCAACGCCGCCGATTGGGATCGTGTTGCCCGCCGGCAGGCCCGGGTCTACCTCTCCGGGGTGGGCGCCGTCGAGGCCGATCGGCTGTCGGGACGCACCCTCGTCGCTCGCCGACGCCGGTGACCCGCGGGCGCCAGGTCGGCCGGACGCCCGCCTAGATGGTTGATTCCACGGCGCGGGCCATGTTTGGCGGCGGTTTCGAGGAGCGACGAGCAGCCGGGTCGAAGTCGGCGGTGCTGATCAGCATCGCCGACCCCAGGGGGCCTGGACGGGCGCTGACCTCGCCCAGTTGCTCACAACGGCTCGATCGCCGGGTGCGGATCCAGGATTGGTCTCTTTTGGTCCTCCGATCGGCAAAAACGACCAACCCTGGCCGGGACCGAGTCCGACGGCGTCGATCAGCGACGGTCCCGGCTTGGGTCAGGACGGCAGCGGCTGCGGACACTGCTTGGCGGCCTCGCCGGACCATGGATCACTCATCTAGCAGCGCGGGTTCAGGTTGTCTCTGAGACCGTCGCGTGCGTTGTCCCCGAGGCGCTTGAAAGCGAGTCCGAGCAGAGGGCCGGCGAGCTTGCGCAGGCCTTTGAGTTCGATCTTGGCGTCGTAGCTGACCGTGGCTCCGCCATGCCCGTCGCCCCGGATGACGATCGTGTCGACGGACACCATCGAGCTGTTCTCCCCGCGCAGGACGATCCTGTCGGACGGCTCGAGCTCGATCGTCGTGTAATCGAGCACGATCTCGCTCAGCGCCGTCTTGATCGTCACACGGAAGATTGCGCCGACGGTGATCGGGTCATCGCCGTTGAGGTGAACAGCCGACCTGACCGACGGATCCCACTCCGCGACCGACCGAAAGTCCGCCAGATAGGCGAACACCTCGTCGGGCGGCCGTGTCGAGGACACTGTGGCTGCGTAGCTGGCCATGGCGCTAGCTGCCCGCGCGCGCAATGTCGGATACCGGCAACCAAATCGCCGAAATTCCCGGGATCATCGTGACTCCTTGAGCGATCGAAACGCTGCTCGCCGCGGCAGCGGCGAGAACGGCGTGTGAGACTGACTTTTCTACCCAGTGCCGTCGCCTCCAAACATGATGCTCCGGTTAGCTCAACAAGCTGTGCGGCGCGGTTCATCGCGGTGTGGTGATGAGACGCGCGCCGCGGCCACGGGTAACGAAACTGATCTGCCAGCGGATGACGACGAGCAGGCGGTTCTGGAAGCCGATCAGGTACCAGAGGTGAATGACGAGCCACACGAGCCACGCGAGCGTGCCGCTGAGCCGGAGGTACCCGAGGTCGACCACGGCGGCGCGCCGGCCGATGGTCGCGACGTTTCCCTTGTCGTGGTAGTGAAACGGCCGTGTCGAATGCCCCTGGAGACGATCTCGGATCACCCGCGCGGCGTAACGTCCCTGTTGGATCGCGACCGGCGCCACGCCTGGGTAGGTGACCGCTTGGCCGTCGCCGCCGCGTACCCGGACCATGTCGCCGAGGGCGAGGATCTCTGGATGCCCGCGCAGCGTCAGGTTCGGCTCGACGGTCAGCCGTCCGGCGCGGTCGACTTCGTCCCCGGCAAGCTCGCCGAGTTGGCCGGCGAGCGGCGACGCCGTCACGCCGGCCGCCCAGATGACGGTCCGTGAAGCGACCCGCGCTTCCGTGCCATCGGCGGCGCGCAGCGTCACCTCGGTGTGGTTGATGCCCGTGACCGTGTGGTCGAGCAGCACCGTCACGCCGAGGCGCTCGAGCGCGCGGACGGCACTCCGTGACAGCGAGAGCGGAAACGAAGCGAGTACCTGGTCCGTAGCCTCAACCAGCAGGATCCGCGCTTGCGCGGTGTCAATGGTTCTGAAGTCGTGTCGCAAGGTGTCGCGGGCCAGCTCAGCGATCTGACCGGCCATTTCGACGCCCGTCGGCCCAGCACCAACAACCACGAAGGTCAGTTCTGCGGCACCGATCGTGGGGTCGTCGCTCAGCTCGGCTCGCTCGAAGGCGGCGAGCACTCGGGAGCGCACAGCCAGCGCGCTCTCCAGCGATTTCACCTCCGCCGCAATCTCGCGCCATTCTTCGTGTCCGAAATATGAGTACGCCGACCCGGCGGCGACGACCAACGTGTCGTAGTTGACGGGCGCAGGCTTGATGTCATCGATGGCGGCGAGCTCGACGGTGCGGTTGTCCGGGTCGATACCGTCCACGTTGGCTTGCAGGATCCGAACGTCGGAGCGCGCCTTAAACAGGGCGCGCAGGGGGTAAGCGATCTCTCCCGGAGATAGCGCTCCAGTCGCCACCTGATAGGTCAGAGGCTGAAACAGGTGGAAGTTCCGGCGATCGATCAGCGTGATCTCGACGTCTGCGCCGCGCAGGCCCTGCACGGTGCGAAGGCCTCCAAACCCGCCTCCGATGACGACGACACGATGACTCATTCCCCCATGATGCCGGAGCGAGCCGGATGTGTAACTGACACACATCACCCTCGCCCGACTCATCTTGGCTTGCCAACAGTGCCTGTAATCGGTACCGTTACTCGCTCAGCGTCAGCATGAGCTGACCGCGTGACCTGAGCCCCCGGTGACGCCGCTCTCATGTCACCCTGGCCCTCGGTGACAGTCTCCGACATCGAGCCGACGGCTGGAGCAGCATGCACCTCACGCACAAGCGCGTACCGTCAGACCGCAGCACAGGAAGTGAGGCCGTACCGCGCCGGAACCGCGAAACGGCACCTCGCCCGACGCGAGCCCGACTCGCGCTCGTCGGCACGCCGCCTGAGCGTGAGCGCCTGAAGAGCGTCGAGGCAGCGGTTGGCGACGGACCACGACCGGTCGCGGCAAGGCCGCTGGTGGTTGGCTCAGGGCGCCAGGGAGAGGCGCTGATCGTCTGGCTCAGCGGCACGCTTGACCGAGCAACCGCAACCGTGCTCGACTGCGAGCTCGATGCGCGAATGACGGAAGAGGTGTGTCTCGTCGTCGATCTCACCGGACTTGCATTCGTCGACGCCGCCGGCCTCGACGCCCTCGCGCGCATCCACCGCCGCGCCACCGAGCGCGGTGACAGGCTGTCGTTCCGCCACGGGCAGCACGTCGCCCAGCAGCCGCGCGGGCTGATCCGCGCCGCCCAGCTCCGTTCCGAGTGGGCGCCGCGGCGGGCGCGGCCCAGCGATGAGGACTCCTACTTCGCGCTCGCCATGGCGTGCGCTGATGTCGATCATCCACGTCTCGATGATCGACCGGGGGCGGCCTGAACAGGCTCCCCGTCGGCAGCGGGCGCGGGCGGCGCACCTCCCTCCTCTAGCGTCGCTCGCGCCGCGGCCACTCCGATCTCGATCAACGCCTCGACCGGGCTAACGCATGACGCCCACGCCGGGTCAGCCAACCCGCGGCGTGGGCGTCAAGGTCACCTGCGGTCCGGTCAGGCGGTGGTGATTGCCGGGCGACCCATCAGCTCGGTCTCTTCTGCGGTGCGCGAAGCGTGCCACAGGCCGACTCCTACCAAGACGGACATCATCAGCGCCAAGGCGAAGGAGGCAATCGCGGCCCACAGCATGATCAGGCCGACCGTCGCGAACGCGTAGGCCTCGAGCAGCAGGCCGCGCAGGGTCGTCCCCTGGAATGACGTCTGCTCAAGGGTCTTGAGGCTGGCGTTCGTCGGGGAAGCGATCGCGGCCGCGCTGATCTTCGCGTAAACCCCTCCGTAGGGCATCTCGGAGAGATGGATGGCGATGAAATGATCGGCGTAGGCCTCGGCCTGAGGCCCGGTGAGCAGCTGCTGGCCGGCGTACTTCGAGACCGACGGGATCATCGCTGCGGTGATCTCAGTGCCGGGCTTGGGATGGGCGAACGCGGCCTTGGACGGGAACGTGATGTCCTGGCGGGCGAGCTGACTGTGGACGTTTGAGCTGACAAAGCTGTGCCCCCAGGTCAGCAGTCCACCGGCCACGAGTAGCACGACGACCATCAGAACACCGACGCTGCTGGTAAGCCTGTCAAATACCTTGCGTGACATGTGATTCCCTCTTTCGAAGAACGGACCGAAGTGAAGTTGTCCACGCATCGTCGCGGGGAGACCGCGCTGCGACGACGGCGGTGCGCCGCCAACCGGTTGCGGCAATCCCGCAATCAATCGGGCGGAGTCCATCGGCAGCAGATCTCAATGCACTGTGGACGGCCTGCCCCGGGGCGGCGCCGGGTAGTGGTTCGCCGCAGTCGCGGTCGGGGCCGATACCGATCGACGCCGCTCGGTGCGGCATAGCGTGGTGTGTACACGAGCAAGGAGGTCGCCATGTACGCCGATGCGGTCATCGGTATCGAAGGAACCGATGCGGGGCGCGACGCGTTGGCCCTGGCGCAGACGCTGGCGCCGGGATCGATCCATCTCGCGCTTGCGCATGTACGGGTGCTTGCGGCTCCCGCGCTGCGCGGTCACAGCTCAGCGTTTGCGGCACGAACGCGTGAGGATTCGATCCAGCTGCTGTCGGCCGTACAAGAACGCGCCCTGGCGGCGACGGAGATCCTGAGCGTGCTTGCGCCCGATGTCGCCGCGGGGCTGCATGACGTCGCCGAGAGCCGGGGCGCGGATCTGCTGGTCATCGGCAGCAGTCGTCGCTCTGCGATCGGCCGGGTGCTCGTCGGCGCTGACACCCGGGCGGTTCTCGATCGGGCGCCGTGCGCAGTCGCGGTGGCGCCGCTCGGCTACCGCAAGCGTGTGAAGATCGTGGAGGTCATCGGAGTTGCCAACGACGATTCAGCGCAGAGCAGCGTGGCGCTCGCCCGCGCCATGGCGCTTGCCCAAGCGACCGGCGCCAAAGTGGTCGCTTGCCGTGGGAGCGGCGAGGAATTGGCGGCGTTCAGCGAGACGATCGATGTGCTGATCTGCGGGTCGCGCAATAACGGGATCGTCAGACGTGTCGCACTCGGCAGCACCGGCGACTACCTCTCACGTCACTGCGCCTGCCCGCTGATCATCACCACGGCCGCGGTCCGGGAGCCCGCCTCGTCCGTCGCACCTTGAGCGGCGGGGCGACGGCGTAGCCTCTGAGCTGCTGCACCCGTGTGGCGCAGCGCTGTGCCTCGCCGCGACCCCGACGCCGACTGAGAGGTGGCATGGACAACACGCTTGATCAGGCGCGGTTGCGTCGCTTGATGGAGGTTGGCCCATGGCTGATCGCACAGCTCGATCTCGAGACCCTGCTCGATCGCGTGCTCGAAACCGCGAGGGAGGTCACCGGCGCTCGTTACGCGGCACTCGGCGTATTGGATGCTGACCGGCGTGAACTGGAGCGGTTCCTCACCCGCGGGCTCAGCGAACGAGAGGAGCAGGCGATCGGCGCCCGTCCACGAGGCCGCGGGATCCTCGGCCTGCTGATCACCGACCCGGAGGCGCTACGACTGTCTGACTTGACCGCCCATCCGGACTCCTACGGGTTCCCTGCCGGGCATCCGGACATGAGGACGTTCCTCGGGATGCCGATCGTGATCGCGGGAGCGACCTGGGGCAACCTCTATCTCACCGACAAGCAGGACGGTGAGTTTGACACCAGTGACGAGCAGGCCGCCGCGGTTCTCGCCAAGTGGGCAGCGATCGCGATCGATCACTCTCGTCTGCTCAGCGCCGCCGATGAGCGTCAGCAGCGGCTGGAGCGCGCAGTGCGGGGCCTGGAGGCGACGCAGGCGATTGCCGTTGCCGTCGGCGCCGAAACCGACCTGGCCCGGGTCCTGGAGCTGATCGCCAAACGAGGCCGGGTCATCGTCGAGGCTCGGAGCGTCGTGATCATGCTTCAGCAAGGCGACCAGCTCGAAGCTGCCGCCGGCGCAGGACACAGTCATCCGCAGCCCGGGACGCGGATTCCGATCGCCGCATCGACCTCCGGCGACGTGATGACTCGGCAACGACCCGTCCGGATCAGCGAGATCGCGCAGCTACGCATCCCGGCCGACAGGCTCGGCGTCCCCGATGCACAGTCGGCATTGATCGTGCCGCTCGTCTACCGAGGGAGAGCACTGGGCGTGCTCGCGGCGTTTGACCGCCAGCGACAGAGCACGTTCAGCGAACAAGACGAACAGGTGCTCCTGTCGTTTGCTGCCAGTGCCGCCACCGCCGTGGCCACCGCTCAAACCGTTCAGGCTGACCGCCTTCGCCACAGCCTCGAAGCGGCCGAGGCCGAGCGTAAGCACTGGGCACGTGAACTTCACGACGAGACCCTGCAAGCCCTGGGCGGGTTCAAGGTGCTCGCCTCAGCAGCCCGACGCGGCGACGACCCGTCACAGATGCGCGACGCCCTCGACCAGCTCGCCACCGGGCTCGACGACGAGATCGAGAATCTCCACGCGATCATCTCAGAGCTCCGCCCCGCGGCCCTTGACGACCTCGGGCTGCGACCGGCCATCCAGGCGCTCGGCGAGCACTACCAGGTGGCCAACGGAATCGCCGTCGACTGCCAGCTGCACCTCCCCGACCCTGCGCTCAACGACCGGCGGCTCGGTCCCGAGCTGGAGACAACCGTCTACCGGCTGATCCAGGAGGCACTGACGAATATCGCGAAGCACGCCGAAGCGCAGCAGGTCGCGGTGCAGGTCGACGCCGCTGACGGAACCGTCGAGATCGAGGTGACCGACGACGGCCGCGGCTTCGACACCACTCAGACGACCGGCGGCTTTGGACTCACAGGAATGCACGAGCGCGCGGCGTTGGCCGGCGGCACGGTGACCGTGACCTCACAGCCCGGCGGCACGACCATTCGCGCGACGCTGCCGACCCGCTTCGTCGGCTGACCGTCTCAGGCGTTGGGGTCGGGCGGCTTGATCAGTCCGTGCTCGAGCGCGAATCGCACCAGCTCAGCGCGCGTGGACAGGTCGAGCTTCTGGTGGATGTGCGCGCGGTGAGACTCGATCGTGCGCACCGACAAGAACAGCTGACCGGCGATCTCCGGGTTGGTGTGTCCGAGCGCGACCAGCCGCAGGATCTCGACCTCTCGCTCGCTGAGATCGCCGGGGCGCGCATCGGCCGGCGTCGCCGCCAGCCTCGCCCCCAGCTGCGGGTTGAGATAGTGCTGGTCTCCGGCGGCGAGGCGGACCGCCTGGACGAGCTCGACGTCGGCGGCGTCCTTGATCACATATCCCAACGCGCCCGACGACAGCGCCTGCCGCGCAAAGGCCGGCCCGCGCTGCATCGTCAGCACCACGATCTTGGTGTCCGGCGTCTCCTCACAGATCCGTGGGATCAGCTCCAGCCCCGATTCGCCCGGCATGTTCAGATCGAGCACCAACACGTCCGGATGGTGTCCGCGGACGAACCGTGCGGCATCCCGAGTATTGCCGGCCTCGGCGACCACCTCGAATCCCGGTTCGGCGTCCAACAGCATCCGCAAGCCGACCCGCACCACGGCGTGATCATCCGCTAAGACGATCGTCACGCGCGGTGCCGGCACGGTGTTCTGTTCGGACATCTCTACGTGACCGTAGCGAGCCAGACCCCCGCCGACCATGGGGTTTTCCCGCACAACGGGTCGTCGGAGCGCAAGCGACCTGAGATCCGTCATTCTCGGCGCCTGGCGGACATTAACCGGATGATGGATGCTCAGGCGCGGTTCGACGCGCTCTACCGCGAACACGCGGGCGAGGTACGACGGTACGTCCGGCGGCGTTGGGACGCGCAGTCGGCCGATGACGTGGTCGCCGACGTGTTCGTGGTCGCGTGGCGGCGATTGGGGGATCTGCCCGACGATCCGCTGCCGTGGTTGCTCGGGGTGGCGCGACGGATTCTCGCCAACCGGCGCCGCGGCGACGCCCGCGATCACGCGCTGCGGGACCGGATCAGGTCCGAGCAGCTCCGGACAGGAGCTCCGGCGCAGGCGGACGCCTCATCGACCGGCGAGGCGGTGTGGATCGCCCTGAGCACGCTGTCGGAGCGAGATCGCGAGGCGTTGCTGTTGGTTGCCTGGGAAGGTCTCTCGACAGCACGCGCCGCGCGGGTCCTGGGCGTGCGCGCGAACACGTTCGCGGCGCGGTTGTACCGCGCTCGGCGGCGTTTCGCGCACGCGTTGCGCGCCCAGACCAACGATCTGAGCCAGCGACCGGGGTCGACCAACACCGAGGTTCTGCGATGAGCAACGACGTGATCGATGCGATCCGCTACGTGGATCCGTGCCCGCACGAGATTCCGCCACCGCCGGTCGAGATCGTCCTGCGGCGCCTGCGCGAGCCGCCTGCCGATTCCGGACCGATAACTGCCCGCCGCAGGCGTTCGCGCCTGACCGCGGTGACTGCGATTCTGTCGGTCGTGGTCACGGCGTCCGTCGCGGCGCTGGCGCTGGTGCTGCTCGGTCACGACCATCGCGCCGAGCGGCCCGCCGGTATCGGCGATCACGCCGCCACGATCCCCGCCTGCCGGTCAGAGGTCCGGGACGGGGTGCTGCCGGTGTGGGCGCGCGCCGGATTCCGCGAGGCGCGCCCTCGGATGCGCTACGAGCTGGGGGCGGCAGGTCGGATCGCCGCGATCCTGTTCGTACCGCTCAATTCGCCCGCCGCCGCTCACCGGAACAACAAGATCCTGTGGGTGTCGCATGTTTCGACTCGCCCCGGAAGCGCGCTGCGCATCGTCGCGCAGCGGATGACCGGAACGAGGCGGGACGGCGCGGCGGTGGTGCGGGCCGTGCCGGGGGGTCCCGGACCCTCGATCATCAACCTGCCTTCGCCCGGATGCTGGCGCCTTGAGCTTCGATGGTCAGGCTGGACCGATCGGCTTGATCTGCAATACCGGCGGCCCGGCCCATGACAGCAGTCCAGGCAGGTCCGCGGCGCTGATCACCTCGGCCTGACCCGGGAACACCTTGCCGGTCAGGACCTCGTGGACCTCGGCGTCGCGGTCGGCGCACAGGTCGGCCAGCACGATCAGGCGGTAGTCCCGGTCGTGGGCGTCGCGGACGGTCGACAGGACCACGCCAGAGGTGGAGATGCCCGCCAGAACGAGCGTGTCGATCCCGCGCGCCTGGAGCTGTTCGTGCAGGTCGGTGCTGCCGAACGGTCCCACGCGGGTCTTGCGCACGACGATGTCGCCCGCCTCGGGTGCGACCTCAGCGTGGATCTGGGTGTTCAGGTGGTCGGCGTGGAAGTGCTCCAGCGCGGCGGCGCCGCCGACCCGCCTGCCCATCGCGCCGCCGATCTCGCTCGCGTCGGCGAAACCAACCCGCACGTAGGCGATCGTGCCGCCGTGGGAGCGGATCAGGTCGATCGCCCGCCGGGCGCCGGCCAGCAGCTCCTCCGGGTTTGGGGCCATCGGGATGATCCCGTTCTGGTAGTCCATGATCAGCAGCGCGGTATTGGATGCCTCGATCGGCTCGACCGCCTCGGTGGTCATGCGGTTGCTCCTTGGGTTGGGTCGGGAGTGGTGCCACGCATCAGCGAGGCGACGGCTGCCACCGCCGACAGGCCGGCGGCGGTGGCGAAGACGACGACCAGGCCGTCGTGGAAGGGTGCGGAGATCAGATGCGGGAAGAACGCCCGCCCGGTCAGCGCCTGACGGCCCGCCGGCGACAGGTAATGCAGGGCGTGGTACTGGCCGAGCAGATGCTGGATCGGGTTGATCCCCAGCAGCGCGCCGAACATCGAGGAGACTGGCGGCAGCCCGGCGAGCTTCCCGGCGATCGCGTGGGGGACGCCCGCGTGCAGCAGCCCGGCGTTCAATGTCGGCGGCAGGCTGGAGGCGAGTCCGGCGATTACCAGCGTGAAGAACACGCCGATCGAGAGCGCCGTTCCGGAGTTCTGGAAGGTCGAGCGCATCCCGGAGGCGACGCCGCGTTCGGCGGCCGGCACGCTGCCCATGATCGAGGACGAGTTGGGCGACGCGAACATCCCGGTCGCGCTGCCGATCAGCGCCAGCAGCAGGGCGAACACGGCGTAGGGGAAGTTCACCGGCAACAGCATCAGGCCGATGAAGGCGGCGCCGGTCAGCACCGCACCGGCGGTCGCCAGGCCACGGGAGCCGAACTTGTCAGACAGGGTGCCGGAGATCGGCCCGGCGACCAGGAAGCCGGCGGTCAGGGGCAGCATGTAGATCCCGGCCCACAGCGGAGTCTGGGTAAAGCTGTAGCCGTGCAGCGGCAACCAGATCCCCTGCAGCCAGATCACGATCATGAATTGGAGCCCGCCGCGGGCCAGCGCCATCGTGAATCCGGCCAGGTTGCCGGCGGCGAAGGCGCGGATCCGGAACAGCGCCAGGTTGACCATCGGAGCCTTGACCCGGCGCTCGATCAGCACGAACACGATCAGCCCCAGCGTGCCGCCGATCAGGCCCGCCAGCACCCAGGGGTTGGTCCACCCCATCACGTGGCCGCCGTATGGCTGGATTCCGTAGGTCGTGGCGACCAGGACCGCTGAGAGGCCGACTGCGAAGGTGACGTTGCCCCACCAGTCGATCCGGGCCCTGGCGCTACGCGGACGAGTTTCGCGCAGCTTCAGGTAGGCCCAGACGGTGCCGTAGATCCCGACCGGCACGTTGACCCAGAAGATCAGGCGCCAGTCGACGGTGGCCAGCAAGCCACCGGCGACGAGGCCGATGAACATGCCAGATAGACCGGCGACCTGGTTGGTGCCGAGCGCGAAACCGCGCTGCTCGGCCGGGAACGCGTCGGTCAGGATCGCGGCGGAGTTGGCCTGCAGCATCGAGCCGCCGACCGCCTGAGGGAAGCGCCACAGGATCAGCCACAACGCGCCGTGGGCGCCGCGCCACGGGTCAAACGAGAGGGCAACGCTGGCGAGCGTGAACACCAGGAAGCCCGCGTTGTAGATCCGCACCCGGCCGAACATGTCGCCGAGGCGGCCGACGGTCACCACCAGCACCGCCTGGACCAGGCGGTAGCCCATCAGCATCCACAGCAGGAAACCGATGTTCTGCGGCTCCAGCGGGTCGAGATGGATACCGACGAAGATCGCCGGCAGCGCGATCAGAACGATGCTGCCGTCGAGCTGGGACATGAACACGGCGGCTGTCGTGTTGGCAAGCGCGGTCCATTTGTAGTTCGGGGGAAGCGGGGTCGCGGTCTGCGGCTCCGACGCGGTGACGGTCAATCAAAGCTCCTCGGCCAGCCGTGCCAGGACCGGCATGACGGCGAGCAGTTGCGCGCGCTCGTCAGCGCTCAGGGCGCTGAGCGCACGGGTGAACTGTTGATTCCGGGCGCTGCGCCGGGCCTCCACGGTGGCGTCACCGGCGCTGGTCAGCGACAGGATCACCCGACGGCCGTCGGCGGGGTCGGCGCTGCGCTGGACCAGGCCCTTGGCCTCCAGCGACGCGACCGTGACACCGATCGACTGGGGGCTGATCTGCTCCAGCCGGGCGAGTGTCGCGGCGGTCATCGGGCCGCCGTGCTGGAGCCGACTCAGCGCCGAGCTTTCCGGCAGCGTCAGCTCGCCGATCTGCTTGGTCTGGCGGATCCGGCGGTAGAGCACCGCGAGGGTGCCACGGATCTCGGCGGCGACCTGCTCGGGGCTCAGATCAGCCGCGAGCTGCTCGGCGCTCGGGTGGTCGTCGTCGAGGGGTTGGGTCACAGACCATCAGTCTAGCTTGATCAGTTTCAACTGATGTTCTCTGGCCGGGTACTCACCGTCCCCGCCCGGCTTCCTCGTGTGACGTGCCTCGGGGTCGACCAGGGAGTCCACGGGCGCGACAGGCGACGGTGAGCGCGACCATGATTCCAACACCAACCTACGGAGGGTCAACATGAGCAACGCCGAGGTCAGCAGCAACGACGCCACTGTGACCGCGAGCGCCACGAACGTCGATGCGAACCTTGAGGTGGTCGTGGTTCCGGTTTCCGATGTCGACCGCGCGAAGGAGTTCTACGGAACCCTCGGCTGGAGGCTCGACGCTGACGTCATCACCGGTGATGACTTCCGCTTGATCCAGTTCACGCCTCCGGGCTCTGGCTGTTCAATCCAATTTGGGACGAACCTGACGTCGGCCATGCCCGGTTCGGCCACAGGCCTGTACTTGGCCGTCGCCGACATCGCGGCGGCACGCGAGGAGCTGATCGCCCGCGGTGTCGAGGTCGGCGAGGTATTCCACGAAGGGAGGCCAGGAGCGCGGTTTGACTACGGGACGACCGGTCGCCTCAGCGGTCCGGCAGCCGATCACCGCAGCTATGCGTCGTTTGCGTGGTTCAGCGATCCCGACGGCAACGGCTGGCTGTTGCAGGAGCTCACGACGCGACTGCCCGGCCGTGTCGACCCGGATGCAACGTCATTCGCGTCGGCGAACGATCTGGCGAGCGCCCTGCGGCGCGCGGCCGCCGCCCACGGCGAGCACGAGAAGCGCATCGGCCACGCAGATCCCGACTGGCCTGACTGGTACTCCCGATACATGGTGGCGGAGCGGGCCGGCCAGGAACTTCCCACGTGACCGACGAGAACGCACTTGTCTGAGATCGGGCCGGCGGTCACGCGCGCAGGGCACGTTGTCCTGTGCGGCACATGCTCGTGGACGGACAAGACGCTTGTACAGGAGACTGACTGGTACCCGGCGCGCTCGATGAGCGCCGAGGACCGTTTGCGCTTCTACGCGGCGCAGTTCCCGGTCGTCGAGATCGACTCGACTTACTATGCGCCGCCGGCTGAGCAGCAGGCGCGGCTCTGGGCCGAGCGTACGCCGGACGGGTTTCGCTTCGATGTCAAGGCCTATTCACTGCTGACCGGCCATCCGACCAAGCCGCGGAGCCTGTGGAGCGACCTGCGCGACGAATTGCCTGACGAGGTGCGCCAGAAGCCCAACATCTACGCCTCCCACCTCGCACCGACGCAGCTCGAGGAGGCATGGCGTCGTTTCCACGATGCGCTCTGGCCGCTGCACGAGGCCGGACGGCTGGGCGCGGTGCTGTTTCAGTATCCACCGTGGTTTACGCCCAAGAAGCAGAATCGCGAGGAGATCGAGACGCTGCGTGACCGACTGCCTGATTACCGGGTCTGCGTCGAGCTGCGCTCGCCGAGATGGTTCGCGCAGCCGCCCGACCTCGACCGGACGATCGATCTGATGCGCGGCAGCGGCCTGAGCCTGGTGTCCGTGGACGCGCCGTCGGTTTCGGAGCTGCCGCGGATCTTGGAGGTCACCGATTCGGAGTTGTTCGTGATGCGCTTTCACGGCCGCGCCGATGCGACGTGGAAGGGTGGAGCTCGTACTGCGGCCGAGCGGTTTCGCTACCTGTACTCCGATCGGGAGATCGCCGAACTGGCGACGCCGATCCTCGACACCGTCGAGCGGGCCCGTGAGTCGCACCTGCTGATGAACAACTGCTACCGCGATTACGGCGTGCGCAACGCCGGCGAGCTCAGGGACGCGATCGAACACACGCCGCCCGCGGGGTCGCCGTCGTAGATCACGGTAGGCGCCGGGGCCGGGCAGTAGCTCGACGTCGCCGGCGTGCATCGGCTGGCCGCAGTGAGCGCAGCGCAGGTCGACGTGGCTGATCTGTCCGCATGCGTGGTGGCGCTAGAGGACGGGGGAGAGGAGCATGGATATGAGCAAGGTCTTCAGCGCCCACGCCGACGGACAGCTCATTCACGATCGCAGCAAGGAAACCTCAATGACCACACTCTCAGGCGACATCCATGACCTGTTTGAGGGACCCAACATCGCGCATGTTGCCACCCTCCTGCCCGACGGCACCCCCCACACCGTGCCCGTGTGGATCGGTCTGGAAGCCGACAAGATCGCGATCCTCACGTCACCGCGGTCCCAAAAGGCGCGCAACCTGGACCGCGATCCACGCGTCGCGATCTCGATCACCGATCGAGACCAGCCGACCGCTATGGCCACCATCCGCGGCCGCGTCACCGACACCATCCGTGACGAGCCCGCCTGGGAGATCATCGACCGCATCTCGCACAAGTACACCGGCCAGCCCTACCCGCTGCGTGAGGACCGGATCGTGTTCATGATCGAGGTCGACCATGCCTTTGCTCATACCTTCGGATAGCCGTCGTTGCAAAATCCGGGAGGGCGTCCGGCTTTCTGTGTAGGCGGTGCTGATGGTGAGTCGGGGATGCGGTCTGCGAACTGGGTCTCGAACGCGAGCATCGCCGGTCGGGGTTTGATCGCGGTGTAGATCGGCTTTGAGATCCTTGACCCACTTTGCGGTTGCCGTCAAGCCCGATCGCGATCGCCAGCTACAGGCCTGGCGCTGCACGCGGTCGCGGTCGCGGTCGCGGTCGCGGTCGCGGAGCTTCAGCACCCGCCCGGGGCGGCGATCCTCTCCTCGTCTGAGCGCCGGCCAAACGCTCGTCGATCACCTCGTCGCCCAACAGCGCCTCAGGGCGGCGGTCGCCCACCGCCGACGGGGGTGTGCCGGATTAAGCGCCACATGCGACCCCAATCCGTATCACCCCCCTGGACCTCGTCGGCGAGCTCGCGCCGGGGGGCTGGCGGGCGCGCACCGCCAGCGCGGCGCCTTGCCAGGGGAGTCTCGGCTACTGCGAGTTGAGGTAAGTGATGACGGCGAGCACGCGTCGGTGGTCGTCCGGGGATTGTGGGAGGGCCAGCGTGCCGAGGATGTTCTTGACGTGTTTCTCGATGGTGTGCTCGGTGACGAATAACCGTTCGGCGATAGCGTGGTTTGAGCGTCCTTCGGCGATCAGCGCAAGCACTTCCCGTTCGCGGGCGGTGAGGCGCTCGATCGGGTTGTCGCCCTGTCGGCGCCGGCCGACGAGTTCGCCGACGACCGCTGGGTCGAGGACCGACCCTCCGTGTCCGACGCGATTGACGCTCGCCGAGAGCTCGTTGAGATCGGACACGCGTTCTTTGAGCAGGTATCCGACGCCGTCGGTCCCGGTGGAGAGCAGTTCGAGCGCGTAGCGGGTGTTGACGTGTTGGGAGAGCACGAGGATTCCGATCGCGGGCCATCGCTCGCGGATGGTTTTGGCCGCGCGTAGTCCTTCGTCGGTGTGTGTCGGTGGCATCCGGATGTCGATGATCGCGACGTCCGGGCGCGTGCGCTGCACGAGCTCGAGGAGAGCTTCCGCGTCGGCGGCGAGACCGACGACGTCGAAGCCCGCTTCGGTGAGCAGCCTGGAGAGCCCTTCGCGCAGGATCACTGCGTCGTCGGCGAGTGCTACTCGCATGGGATCTCGGCTCGTAATGTGGTGCCGCGTCCGGGTGGGCTGGAGATCGTGAATCGTCCGCCGAGCGCCTCGGTGCGGTCGGCGAGCCCGCGCAGTCCTGAGCCGCCGGTCGGAGTGGCGCCGCCGATGCCGTTGTCGCCGATCTCGATGGTCAGGCGCTGACCTCTGTGGGAGGCGAACACTTGGATCTCTGAGCCGTGGGAGTGTTTGGCGGCATTGGTCAGCGCCTCGCTGACCATGAAGTAGGCGGCGCTCTCGATCTGGTCGGGTAGGCGTTGATCGATCGCCAGGTCCAGACGGGTGGGAAGCCCCGCGCGGCGGCACAGCTCGTCGAGGGCCACCGGGAGCCCGCGCTCGGTGAGCAGCGGGGGATTGATGCCATGCGTCAGCTCCCGCAGCTCTGCCAGGGCGAGTCCGAGCGCCTCGCGGGTTTCGCGCACCAGGGATTGGGCGGCTTGCGCCTGGCCCGGCAGCTTTGTCTCCAGCAGCCCGAGTGACATCGCGATCGAGACGAGCCGCTGCTGGGTGCCGTCGTGGAGGTCGCGCTCGATCCGGCGCCGCTCGGCGTCGGTCGCCTGCACCAGCCGCGAGCGTGATGCCTGCAGCTCCGCCAGACGGGCGCGCAGCTCGGCTTGGAGGCGCTCGTTCTCCAACGAGAGGCTCGCCGCCGCGCATACCGACGCCACGAGCTCGGCGTTCTGCTCAAGCGCCGGGTCGTGGACCAGCACGGCGATCGGGTGTCCGTCACGCGCGACGAATGTCGATCGCCGCTCGCTGTCCTCGTCCGGGAGCTTGACGGGCGCTCCGCCGCCGTCCACGTAATGCTGCTCGGGCGGAAACCAGAACGCGAGTTGCAGCGACGGGTCGCCGAGAGCGCGGGCGAGCGCCTCCCGCAGGTCGACGGAGGCGCTGGGCGCGCCCAGCTCGACGACGAGACCCGCGACCATTCCCCGCGCCAGCCGTCGTTGCAGGAACACGAACAGCACCGCCACCGGCACGGTCGCCATCAAGGCGTAGTAGACGTTCGCGGGCAGTGCGCCGAGCGGGTCGCCGAGCAGGTCGAGGATGATCGTGGCGCCCAGCGCGGCGAGCGTGGCGCATCCCGCCGCCAGCACCGCTGCGACCGCGTG
>Ga0302181_10000453_pt1 | contig 33717 bp, 35 predicted proteins | sample I_Palsa_E3_3_FD_198786 | JGI IMG/M metagenome (GOLD analysis project Ga0302181, IMG submission 198786) | Peat permafrost microbial communities from Stordalen Mire near Abisko, Sweden - I_Palsa_E3_3 | ecosystem: Environmental > Terrestrial > Soil > Palsa > Peat permafrost | place: Sweden...
CTCGCCGGGCGTGCCCATGCGGCGGCGCCTGTCGCTGAACCGGCGGGGGAAGCCTCGTCTCCGGCGCCAGGCGCTGAACCTGCGGCGGAAACCTCGTCTCCCGCCGAACCCGTCGATGGATCCGCGGCGGAAACCTCGTCTCCCGCCGAAGCCGTCGTTGAATCCGCGCCGGAAGCCTCGTCTCCCGCCGAAGCCGTCGTTGAATCCGCGCCGGAAGCCTCGTCTCTCGCAGAAGCCGTCGTTGAATCCGCGCCGGAAGCCTCGTCTCTCGCAGAAGCCGTCGTTGAATCCGCGCCGGAAGCCTCGTCTCCCGCCGGGCCTGTCGTTGAACCGGCGCCAAAAGCCTCGCCTCCGGTCGAGCCGAGCAAAGAAGCCACGGAAGCCCCCATCAACGAACCGAAAAAAGAAGTCGCGGAAGTCCCCGCCGGCAAACCGGTTCTGGAAAAAGACGCGGAAAGCCTGTCTCCATCGCTCTCCGCGGCTTCCCAGAGTGCGACGGCGGCCGGTAACCCGTCGGACTCGGTTGCGGGGGAAGTCTCGGGCACTGCGACCGGACCCCTGATGGCGATCCTCCCGGTTACTCCTGAAGAGCTCCCAACGACGTCGGCCGCGAGCTCGGTCTCTGTGGCGGCTCTGGCGCGGACGATCGCCGCGCAGCGCGCCGAGAACTTCACCCGCGAGCTCGGTGGACTGGGAGCGTCCTCGACGGACGCCTACACGGCCGGGTTTGACACGGCCGGGCTTGACAGTTCCAGCCTCATCTCGGTGGCTTTTGTCGGGGATCTGGCCACGGGGACGGCGGCGAGGGCGGGCGCGCCCACTCCTGGCCGCTCCGGCGGCCCCCCCGGTGGGGGCAGCCCGATCGGCCCGCCGCCCGGGTCAACACCAAGCGGGACCTTCAGCGCCGCGGCCGGGGGAGGCTCCGGTACCGCTCTCTCCGGGTTCCCGACGTTTGCGGGTCACCTGTTGCGGGCGGCTCCGCTGGCGATGCGTCGCCTACGACTTTCCTTTCAGCCGTGGCTCACGGCGTTCTTCGTTCTGATTCCAGAGCGGCCGGGCTAGCTGCACCCGGTCGTTTCGCTTCGGCCTGGATCTCGTGGTCCTGGCCCCGGATATCAATCGAAGCCTCTTTGGAAGGAGCCGTACACGATGGAACGTCATCAAACGACGTCTACAGGAAGCATCAACACAAGCAGCGAGGGCAACACGACGGGACTCGTGGTCATGCGCGCCGACACGGCCTGCGACGGGAATACCGCCTTCGACAGGACCAGGCGCGCATGGCCCACCCGAAATCAGCCCCACCCACTGTCGGAGAGCGTGAGCATCTGGATGCACACGCTGATCCCCACGGGCGAGTTGACTCACCGCTCTGCGCACACGCTCGAAGTGGAGATCGAACGCCTTTTCGAAGAGGGTGTCACCAGCATCACGCTGGACCTCCGTCAGCTAACGCACATCGACCCGATCGGGGTGGCTGTGATCGCGTTCCGCTGCCGTCTCTGTAAACGACAGGGACGCGGCATCCTGCTTATTGCAGGGCCAAAGTGCGTCCAGCGCGCCTTCGAAGAGGCGGGCGTCATCGACCGGCTGCCTTTTCAAGAAGACGTGCTCGCCGCCCGTCGCCTGACAAGCAGACTTGCACGTAAGGAGTCGTAGGCTGACTGCTGCGATGTTCCTCCTTGTCATGATCGGAGTGCCCATCCTCGAGTTGTTCGTCTTCGTCGAGGTCGGCCACGCGATCGGCTGGCTGCTGGCGGTCGTACTGCTGTTCGGGACTTCGCTGCTCGGCGTGCAGGTTCTGCGCATTCAGGGACGCTCGGCGATCGATCGTGTCTCGCTGGCGGTGTCTGAGCATCGTGCTCCCGCACGTGTCGCGGTCGACGGCGCACTCGGATTTCTCGGGGCGCTGCTGCTCGTCGTCCCTGGGTTCCTCACGGCGGTCCTCGGCGCGCTGCTCCTCTTTCCGCTCACCCGTACGCTCACGCGTCGCTGGATCTCACGTCGCTACGCCGCCCGCGTTATGAGCTTTGCCGCGACGGCGGGACGCTTCGCGCCGGGCAACCGCGTCGCCCAGTCGTTTGACTTCGAATCAACGGCGATCGACGACGACCTCGATCAGCTCAGCCGCTGAAGATGCGCCGCTCAGCGTGACGCGCGGCGGATCGAAAGCGCGAGCAGCCCGAGCACCGCGAGTGGCATAACCCACCAGGCCGAGATACCCAGGGCAGCGACGAGCGCCGTCAACGCGAGTGCCAGCGCCACGCCGATCGCGGTGCGCCAATCGTCGCCGACGACGAAGTCCCACACGCCGGCGAGGAGCGCCGACGCCCGTGTCATGCGTTCACCGTGGCCTGATCGTTGGTCTCGGTCATGGTTGGGTGTGGAGCACGCTGGATGACCTTGACCAACGCGACCGCGGCTATCAGCACGCCCGGGATGATCGCCAGCAGAGCGCCGTCGCCGCCGGGCCACCTCGCTCCGGCGCCCTCGACGCCCCAGAACATCCCGAACGAGCTGAGCATCACACCGACCGCGAACTTCAGCGTGTTCTCGGGGACCCTTGCCAGGGGCGCTCTTGCCGCGACGCCCGCCGCGACGACGACTAGTACGGCGAGCCCGGCGGCTGCGGCCGCCAGGGCGACACGGTGCTGGTTGGCGCCGAAGGTGAGCACGATAAACGCGACCTCCAGGCCCTCCAACAGCACCCCCTTGAACGCAATCGTGAAGGCATAGCCATCGAACCCATCGTGTTTGGCGCCGGCCCCGCGCGCGGCGGCGGCCTGCACTTCGTAGATCTGGCTCTCGTCGTGCTTGGCCTTCAACCCGGAGGCCCGCAGGATCGCCTTGCGCAGCCACTGCAGGCCGAAGATCAACAAAAGGCCGCCGACGAGCACACGCAGCACATCGATCGGTAGCGAGGTGATCGCCGGGCCGAGCGCCGCCACGATCACGGCAAGTGCGAGCACCGCGGCGCCGACGCCGCTGATCGCCGATGACCAGCTGCGCGTGCTGCCGACGGCGAGCACGATCGTCAGCGCCTCGACCGCCTCGACCGTGCAGGCGAGAAACACCGACAGAGCCAGCCCAAGCTCAGCGCCGCTCATGCTTTGCCTGATCTAAAGCACAAATGGAATCAGCATCCTGCTTTTCAACCATAGCCGGGCGGGTGTTGAGCCACCCGCCCGGCCGTCGCTGCACGCGACCCGAGCCGGTCTGGCTACTTCACGATGTGAATGATCCGCTCCATCCCCAGCTGGGAGTGGCTGCGCCCGTCCTGGGTGTCCATGAAGCACACCTCGACGTAGATGCCGGGCTTTGCGGTGATCGTCTCTTGCTGGAAAGCTTCGTGTGAGACCGGCCCGGCGAAACCAGCCGGAGGCCCTGAGATCAGCTTTCCAACCGCCTTTTCCTTGCCCGCCAGCAGGTCCTTGACGAGTTGCTTGGCGGCCTTCATGTTCTTGACGGGCGCCGCAACGTCCATGTGCACGAGGAAGCCTTCGTTTTCGAAGCGGACGAGCTCGCCGTCGTGCAGCGTGCTCGGACCCTTGAAGCCGAACTCGATCGAGCGGATCGTGGCTTCAGGCGCCGGCAGCGCGACGGGGGATGCGGCGGCGCTCACCGTGAAGTTCGCGTGAGCCCTCGATCCCTTGCCTTCTTCTCCTGGGACCACGGCAACGTACTGACCGGGCTGCAGGTAGGTCTGGGCTTCGCTGGTCTGGCCGGAGCTCACTTCGGCGTCGAACACGAGCGAGCCGTACTTGCTCGTCACGTTGATTTCGCCATGGGCCTTCTGTATGGCAGCTTCGACCTCTTCGAAGGTGGCGCCGGGCTTCAACAGGAACAAGATCGCACCTGCTTCCTTGACACCTGTGGCGGTCGAGACGACGTTGACCGCACCGGACTGTGTGGCGCCGCCGACGGTGATCGAGGACTTGGTGATAGTCAGCGAGAGTGTGGGAAGCGTCGAGGTGGCTGCCGCGGAACCTACGGCGATCGTGCCGCCGGCAGTCAGCAGGGCGCTCGCGGCCATGGCAAGCAGGGTGAGTCGCTTCATTGGATGATCTCCAGAGGGTCGGTGAGGGAGAGAAAGACGGATGAGACTACCGAGAAGGGGTCAGACAACGATCTCTGAAGCGGTGAAGCCCGGCAGCTCGAGCTCGACCTTGGCCCCACCTCCGGGCCGCTCGCCCGCTGTGACGTGCCCGGCATGGGCTTGCGCGATCGCGCGGACGATCGCGAGCCCGAGGCCGGTTCCGCCGGAGGCGCGGTCGCGCGCTGAGTCGGTGCGGTGGAAGCGGTCGAAGATGCGCTCGCGCTGATCCGGCGGGATGCCCGGACCGTCGTCGGCGACGGCGAAGCGCACCCGATCAGTCGCGATCTGTTCGACGTCCAGACGGACGAGTCCGTCCGGGTTGGCGGTGTGCTCGATCGCGTTGCGGACGAGGTTGCGCAGCGCCTGGGCGAGGCGGTCGGGATCAGCCTGGAGCGTGCCGTCTAAGATCGATCCAAGCTCGAAGTGCCGGTCCGCCGTGAGGCTCATGCCGTCCCACAGATCCTCGACGTAGGGGCGCAGGTCGATCGATTGGACGTGGAGGAACTGTGTCTCTTCGGACTTGGCCAGCAGCAGCAGATCGTCGACCAGGCGGGTAATGCGGGAGACCTCGGCCCGCACGAGGCGCTCGACCCTTCGGACCTCCTCGAGCGGTGGGTCGGGTTGCGCGGCGAGGACTTCGAGCTGGCCGCGGATCACCGTCAGCGGGGTGCGCAGCTCGTGCGAGGCGTCCGCCACGAACGCGCGCTGGCCGGCGAACGCGGCGGAGAGCCGGTCGAGCATGTGGTTGAAGGCGTCGGCAAGGACTGCCACCTCATCTCCAGGGCCGCCTGCCTCGTGGAGCCGTGGCTCGAGCTCGCCCGCGTCGACGCGAGCGGCGATCGCCGCCATTCGTCGCAGCGGCAGCGAGACCCTGGCGCCGACCAGATAGGAGGCCAGCAGCGCGGCGGCGAGTGCGAGTGCGCCGGCGAGGATGAAGGCCTGCGCGATGCCGTGCTGGGCTTCGTGTACCGCTGCCAGCGGCTCTCCCACACCGATCGTGACGCTCAGCCGTGAGTCGATGCTGACCCGGCGCTTGAGCAGACGCAGGTCGCCGACATCGGGGAAGTCCACGGTGGAATACCCGTCGTGAACGCTCAGCACCCGATGGGCGAGGCGGTTCTCCTGGTCCTGCTCGGCGGGTGTCTCGTCGTTGTCGGGTGTGGCGTTGCCGAGCAGCTCGGGCTGGTTGGTGCTCGTTCCCGCCCCCGGGATCACGGCGAACAGCAACGTCGAGCTGGCGCCGAACGGCTGGTCGTGGACGTAGCGAGTCGCAGCCGCTGCCAGCGCGTGGGGAGAGTCCTCGTCCAGGAGCTTCAGATTGTGGGAGAGCTCGCCCGCGTCGCCCGCCAGCCCACGGTCGATCTCCTGGCGCAACTGCGTCGCCGTGCCGCGATAGACCGCGAGGAAGATCACGGCGGCGAACAGCAGCATTACGACCGCAACCCAAGCTGTCAGCCGCCAACGCAGCCCGCCCCGGAGCAAAGGTTTACGACGCATCAGCCCGCATCGTCGAGGCGATAGCCGACGGAGCGAACCGTCCGGATCGGCGCCGGATGCTCGGGGATCCCGAGCTTGCGCCTGAGATAGCCGATGTAGACATCCACAATGTTGGTCTGGGGATCGTGCTCGTAACCCCACACCGCTGAGAGGATCTCCTGCCGCGAAAGGATGCGACCGCGATGGCGCATCAGGTGAACCAGCAGATCGAACTCGGTGCTCGACAACCGCACCGGATACCCGGAGCGGTGCACCTCACGAGTCAGCAGGCTGACCTCGATATCTCCCACGCGCAGCAAAGCAGTGGGGCTCTGCGTCGCAAGGCGCAGCTGGGCGCGCACGCGGGCGGCCAGCTCGGCGAGCGAGAAGGGCTTGACGAGATAGTCGACTGCGCCCGCGTCGAGACCGGCCACGCGATCCTCGATCTCTCCACGCGCGGTGAGCGCGATCACGGGAACGCTCAGTCGTGCCTGACGCAGCGCGCTGAGGATCTCCATACCCGAGCGGCCGGGCAACATCAGGTCGAGCACGATCAGGTCGAAGCTCTCTCCCAGTGCGCGTCGCTCGCCCTCGACTCCATCCAGGGCCGCCTCCACAGGGAAGCCCTCGGCTTCGAGGCCACGTTTGACGAAGTCGACGATCCCGGGCTCGTCCTCGATCAGCAGGATCATTCGCCGAGCATAGATGTGTGATCGATAGTGATGGTGGGGGGGAGATAAAAGAAAAGAGCTTTCTCATCAGCGGGTTATCTCTTCGTTAACCCGTCGGAGAAACGGAGGATAAGAGCTCTCTAACGAGGTCTTTAGTGAATCGAAGACAAAGGCGTCGAATATGTATTCATGAGCACCCCGCAATCGAGCCGCTCTCGTGACGCCGCGCTGCGCCGCCTGGCGCGCTGCAACCGCTGGCTGCTCGCCGGCTCCGCGACGCTGACCGGGGCATTCACGTTGCTCGCCGCGCAGGCCTTCCCCGGCAGGACCGCGAGCGCCGCGAAGAACACGGACAGCAAGGGCGACGCCAGCCGCGCCCGCGACGGCCGCACGACAAAACACGCGACGCCGTCGACGAAATCCACGAAAGCCCTCAAAGCGGCCTCGCAAGCTCCGCAGGCCGCATCGTCGTCAACGACGACACAGACGACGGAAACGGATCCAACCCAGACAACCACGACCGAGCAGACAACGCCAACGGAAGCGACGACGACCGCGGAAACGACCACCGCGACAACGCCGGTGGAAACGGCGAAAACAACCGAAACGGAAACCCAGACCCCGTCGTCCTCCTCGGAATCGAGCACGGTGGTCTCCGGAGGATCGTGAGCGCGAGATGACGACGACGATTTCGAGGACCCTCGCGAGCGCCCGCTGGGAGGCGCTCGGCACGAGCGTGGTCCTGCTCGTCGACGATCCCGGCGCGCTCGCGAGGGCCCGCGCGATCGTCGAGCGGGAGCTGCGCGCGATCGATCGCGCCTGCAGCCGCTTCCGCCCGGACTCTGACCTGCAGCGCGTGAACGCCGGCGCGGGACGGTTCGTGGGTGTGGACCCGCTGTTGATCGAGGCGATCGAGGTCGCGCTGCGCGCTGCCGTGTTGACGGATGGAGACGTCGACCCGACGGTCGGCAACGCGCTGATCCTCGCCGGCTACGACCGCGACTGGACGCTGCTGGAGGGGCCGAAGCCGGGCCAGGGCTTCGCGGCGGTGGCACCGCCGCCGGCGATCACGGCGCGCGTCACGCCCGGGTGGCGGGCGATCGAGCTCGACCGTGAGCTCTCCGCAATCCGCGTTCCCACGGGCGTGCGCCTCGACCTCGGCGCCACCGCGAAAGCGTGGGTGGCCGATCGCGCCGCCGCCGCGGTGCACGGGGCGACCGGGGCCGGCAGCCTGATTAGCCTCGGCGGCGACATCGCCACCGCCGGTGCCGCGCCCGAGGAGGGCTGGCGGATCTATGTCACCGACGATCACCGCCGCGTGCCCGGCGAGCAGGGGCAGACGATCTCGATCCGAGCCGGCGGGATCGCGACCTCCAGCACGACGGCCCGGCGCTGGCGCCACGAGGGGCGGACGCAGCACCACATCATCGATCCCGCGACCGGCGCGCCCGTGGCGCCGAGCTGGCGCACGGTGAGCGTCGCCGCAGAGACGTGCCTGGATGCGAACATCGCCAGCACCGCCGCGCTGATCCGCGCGGACGCAGCCCCGGCGTGGCTGGGGCAGCTGCGACTGCCCGCGCGCCTCGTGAGCAATAACGGCGCCGTATGCCTCGTCGGCGATTGGCCCGCAGAGGAGGGCGAGTCGCGATGACGCCGATCGACGCCGTCGCCTCCAGCACGTACTGGTACCTGACGCGCTCGACCGGCGCCGTGGCGCTACTGCTGCTGACCCTCAGTCTTGCCCTCGGCGTCGCCGGGGTGAGCCGCTTCAGCAGCCCGCGCTGGCCGCGGTTTGTCCTCGACTCGCTGCACCGGAACGTCTCGCTGCTCGCGCTCGCGTTCCTGCTCGTGCACATCATCACGGCGGTGCTCGACAGCTTCGCGCCGATCTCGCTGATCGACGCGTTCGTCCCCTTCGCCGGCAGCTACAGGCCGTTCTGGCTCGGGCTCGGCGCGATCTCCTTCGACCTGCTGCTCGCCGTGACGCTCACGAGCCTCGTGCGCCGGCGGCTGGGATACGGCGCGTGGCGCGCCACCCACTGGCTCGCCTACGCCTGCTGGCCGATCGCGCTGCTACACGGACTCGGGACCGGCAGCGACGTCAAAAGCGCCTGGCTGCTCGCCCTGAGCATCGCCTGCCTCGCGATCGTCGCGCTGGCGGTCGGCGTCAGGGCGATCACGGGCTGGCCGGAGCACGCGCGCCTGCGCGGCGCCGCGCTCGGCGCGACCGCGGCGTTCGCGTTGTTCCTGTTGATCTGGCTGCCCGGCGGGCCGCTCGGGCACGGCTGGGCGCAGCGCTCGGGCACGCCGACCTCACTGCTCGCGGGGTCATCGAGAAAATGAGCCCGCGGACCGACATCGCCCTGCCACGGCTGCTCGCCGGGATGCCTGCGCACGGCGCGGTCGGTCTGGCCGAGCATCGCGCGAGAGGCGGCGAGCTGCCATACACAACACGCCGCGAGCGGCGCGGTGCCGGCGCGCTGATCGAGCTCGTCGAGCAGGCCGGCCTGCGCGGCCGCGGCGGCGCCGCGTTTCCGGTCGCGAGAAAGCTGCGCGCGGTGACGGCGGCCAGCGGCCGGACACCGCTCGGCAAGCGGCCAATCGTGCTCGCGAACGCGTCCGAGGGAGAGCCCGCGAGCGGGAAGGATCGCCTGCTGCTCGAAAGCCTGCCCCACCTGGTACTCGACGGCGGCGTGCTTGCCGCCCGTGCCGTCGGCGCCGACGAGCTGATCGTCTGCGTCGAGGCATCCGCCGCCGGCGCCCTGCGGAATCTGACACGGGCGCTCTCCGAGCGTGAGCGCGCCGGCGGCGATGAGTTGCGGATCGGGATCCAGACCGTCCCCGAGGGCTACGTCTCCGGTCAGGAGTCGGCGCTCGTCAACCTCTGTAGCGGCGGCCCGGCAAAGCCGACGCTGACGCCGCCAATGCCGTTCCAGCGCGGGGTGCGCAGGCGGCCGACGCTGATCAGCAACGCCGAGACGCTCGCCCACCTCACTTTGATCGCCCGCCACGGGCCGCGCTGGTTTCGCGCGCTCGGGACGCCGGCCGACCCCGGCTCGGCGCTTGTGACGCTGTCCGGCGCCATCGCCCACCCGGGTGTCTACGAGATCGAACACGGCGCGCCGCTACCCGCGCTGATCGAGGCCGCCGGCGGGGCGAGCACGGCCCTCCGTGCTGTGCTGCTCGGCGGCTACGGAGGCGCGTGGGTCGACGCGGGCACAGTCCCCGAGCTCGCCCTCTCCAACGACCAGCTCGCGGCCCACGGCGCATCGCTCGGCGCTGGAGTCGTGGTGCTGCTCTCAGAGCAGGCGTGCCCGGTGGCCGAGACCGCTCGCGTCACGCGCTGGCTGGCCACGGAGAGCAGCGGTCAATGCGGACCGTGCATCCATGGTCTCGATGCGATCGCCGGCGAGATCGAAGCGCTCGCCCACGGCGCCGCGACCGCGGGGGCCGGTGAGCGCATATCGCGCTGGTGCTCGCTCGCGACCGGGCGCGGGGCATGCCGTCACCCCGACGGCGCCGTGCGCTTCATCACCAGCGCCCTGGAGGTGTTCGCGGAGGAGTTCGCCGACCACGCGAGACACGGCCGCTGCGATGCCTGCGCAAGCGCGCCCGAGCTACCCCTACCGAGCCGCGGGCAGCTGGCCGCGGCTGCGTGAGCCGACGAGCATGCGCCTGAGGGTAAACCCGATCGCCTGCGAGGCCCACGGCATGTGCGCCGAGCTGCTGCCCGAGCGGATTGTCCTGGACGAGTGGGGCTACCCGATCCTCGACGAGCGCCCGCTGCCGGCAGAGCTGACCACGCTGGCCAAGCGCGCCGCCGAGGCCTGCCCGACCTTCGCCCTCCTGATCGAGCGTGACACCAAGCTACACAGATAGGGAGAATTCGGTGTCGAGCACGATCGCACCGCGGCGATCGGTGGTGACCTGGGTCCAGCCCCCGGCGCTTTCTCTGACGCTCCCCAGCCCGGAGGTGATCTTCCAATAGGGGGTGTAGCGGACACGCACGAGAAACGTGCCGGGGTGAGTGGCGTTCAGGGTGAACCCGTCGCCCTCCATGGCGGTGAGCTCTCCCGGTCCGCTGGCCAGCGGCTGGGCCCCGATAACGGCGTAGATACGCCAGTTCGTGCTCGTGAACACCTCGTGCAGGAACGGCAGGCCCCCGCGGATCAGGGCGGCCTCCTGGACGCTCGAGAAGTCCAGCGGGGCGTCTGAGAGCGCGACATAGCGCACGCCGGTTTCCAGCAGCCAGGCGTGGTAGGCATGGGCCGTCAGCAGGGGTTCATAGAACAGCTCGTCGTATCTGGTGTCGAGCTGGCGCTCCCATCCGCGGGCCAGGTCGAAGCGTTCCCCGAGGATCGTCGCGTCCCAATGGGATTTCGTGAAGGGGACCTCGATACGCATCGGAGCGCCGCCGCTGTGGCCTTCGAGATATCGGATCGCCGGTACATAGAAGGAGTAACGGCTGGCCGGGTTCAGCGACGCTCCGATCGACTGCTCGAGCGGACCGGCGACCTGCCAGAGCACCAGGGCAGTGCTGAGGAGCGCCATCAGCCACGCGGCTGGCGCGCGCCCGATCCGCGACGCGCGAGCGCGATCATCTCGTCGGGCGAGTTGCCACCATCCGCTGAAACGGGCGAACGCTCGCTGGATGTCTTCGGCTCCGACGCAACCTGCCAGGCAGGCCGGCGCGAACAGCACGCCGAAGCGCACTGCATTTGAGCCCATCGGCGAGGGGACGATGTAGGAGAGCAGTAGGGCCAGTAGGTACAGCTGCGCGCCACGCCGCAGCAGCCGCTCGCGGGTGGGCAGCACCAGGATCAGCGCCAGGCTCGCCGCAGCCGCGGCAAGCAGCGAGGTGAACGCGAACGGCTCATATCCACCTTCGGGAAAGAGCGCGGCCAGCGCCAACGTCACACCCATGGCGGGTAACGCGAGCACGGCCGCGCGGGCCGGCCTGCGGTTCGTCGTCAGATCCGCGACGGCCGCGAGCACCAGAAACGCCGCGGCAACCGGGCTTGCGGCCGCGCAAGCGAACGAGAACGCGGCCGAGAAAACACGATGTCCACGAACGACTGCCAAAACGCTCGCCAACCCGAAGGTGACCCCGAGCGCGAAGGCGATCCGCCCGATGAACAGATCCCCGGTGGCGCCGAGCGCGAACAACGCGGTCGCGACCGCGGTCCTTGGGCCGAAGTGCTCGGCGACCAGCCGCTGGAAGATCAAGGTGGAGAGCGTGACGGCGGCGATCCCCGTCCAATACAGACCGAGCAGTGTCGCCAGGGGTGCAAGGACGAGGCTATAGCCCGGCAGGTAGTGGCCGCCGTACCAGTTGTTGTCCCATAGCGAGAAGCCGTCAGCTGAAAACAGATGGACGCGATAGACGGCTGCCGCGAGGTCGGGACTGGGCGGCCGCCACAAGAACCACACCACCAGCAGCCCCCCCAGTAGGAGCAGCGGATAGCTTGACCTGCTTTTTACGTGCATCTCGAGTCAGCTTTGTGAGGGCGTGATCAGCCCTGTCTCGTAGGCGAAGACGACGATCTGCACGCGGTCGCGCAGCCCGAGCTTTGAGAGGATGTGACCCACGTGGGACTTCACGGTGGCCTCGGAGAGTACGAGCCGCTCCGCGATCTCGGCGTTTGAGAGGCTACCGGCGACCTGCAGGAGCACCTCGCGCTCGCGTGCGGTCAGCAGCTCGAGGCGCTCGTGCTGAGCTTGATCGGGGCTGGAGGCGACGGGTAGGCGGTGCGCGTATGTGGATAGCAGCCGGCGGGTGACGCTTGGTGCCACGACGGCATCTCCGCTTGCGACCGCGCGTATGCCCGAGAGCAGGTCAGCCGGTGGAGTGTCCTTCAGCAGGAAGCCGCTCGCTCCAGCGCGCAGCGCCGCGTAGACGTACTCGTCCAGGTCGAACGTGGTGAGGATGATGATCCGTGCGCAGCTCTCCGACTGGACGATCAGCCGGGTCGCCTCCACACCATCCATCTCGGGCATGCGCACGTCCATCAGAACGACATCCGGTTGCAACCGCTCGGCGGCAGCGACCGCCTCGTGACCGTTGGTGGCCTCTCCGACGATCGACACATCGGGTTGGGTGTCGATCACCATTCGAAACGCCATCCGCATCAGCTCCTGGTCGTCAGCCAGCAGCAGGCTCGTGCTCATCGCAAGGCACCCTCGGCATCAGGGTTCAACCGCAGGTGCACGCGCCAGCCACCCTGCGGTCTGGGGCCGGCCTCGAGCTTGCCTCCATAGCTCGCGGCGCGCTCGCGCATGCCGTGCAGCCCGCGCCCGCCCGAAGCCGCCGCCACCTTTCGCTCGCTGCCGGTATCGGTCACCTCGAGCTCGACCTGACCCGGCTGGCAGCTCAGCGCCAGATGCGCACGGGTGGGTCGGCGAGCGTGCTTCAGCGTGTTCGTCAGAGCCTCCTGAGCGACTCGGAACACTGTCAGCTGAACGCCGTCGGCAAGCTCGTGCGGGTCGCCGTCGAGATCCATCGTCACCGGGATGCCGGCGGCGTTGACTCGTGCCAGGAGCTCGTCGAGCCGGCCGAGGCTCGGCTGGGGCTCGAGCGGCTGCGCCTCGGACTCCTCACGCAGCACGCCGAGCAGCCGCCGCATCTCCACCAGCGCCTCGCGACCGGTCGCCGAGACGCGCAGGGTCGCCTCTGCCGCCCGCTCTGGCGAGGTGTCCATCGCGTAGGTGGCGCCGTCGGCCAAGGCGATCATCACGCTCAGGTTGTGGGCCACGATGTCGTGCATCTCACGCGCGATCCGCGCTCGCTCGGCGGCGGCGGCGAGCCGGCCCTGCTGGTCGCGCTCGAATTCCAGCCGCGCGGCCTTCTCCTGCAGCGAGGCGAGCAGCACCCTGCGCTGGCGGATCGAGACGCCCAGCACCCCCGCCGCTGTCGCCAGCCCGGTGAGGCCGACCCAAACCTTCAGCGGCTCCGACGGCGACCAGCGCACCGCCGCCATAATCGCGCCCAGCTCGACCGTGCCGGCGGCGAGGGCTCCTTCGATCAAGCCCCCGTCCAGGGCCACCCAGTACAGGGCGATCAGCACCGCCGCATCGGCCAGCTGTGGGGGAGCGAGCAGCCACTGCGCCAACGCGATCAGCGCGATCACCCCAAAACACAGAAACGGGCTCACGCGACGCAGCAGCAGCGGGCCACACAGGCCGGCGCAGAAGATCACTGCGAGCGTGTCGAGGCGATGCTGGGTCGCCAAGCCCAGAATGCTCAAGGACGCCGTGGCCAGGCAGATCGCGAGATCGATCGCAAATGGGTAGGAGGCGCTCAGCCTCCTCAGCCGCTCAGCGCGCTGGGTCAGCCAGGTCGAGGCAGGTTCTTGCGCGGAGTCATGCATACGTTCATATTGGCTGTTCGCCACGGTCCGATCGCGGACGTGGCTCCAAATCGCCACCATCATTGTGCTCCTACTCGAACTCTGCGTCGAGGACGAGACCGGGATTTGACTGTGGCGCGACGTGCGCGAGACGCGGTTCGCTCTGGATGTCGCACTTGGTGACTGCCACGTAGGCGACGAGAGCGATGAACACGATCAGCGCCAGACCGCTGACAGTGCCATCCCCGAGACCGAGGCCAGTGATCGCGTGCGGCTTTGAGAACCAGTCTGCGAAGGAGGCGCCGAGCGGCCGAGTCACGATGTACGCGAACCAGAACGCGACGATCGGATTCATCTGCAAACGCCACCAGCCAACCGCCGGGATCGCGATGATCGCCGCGAACAGGATCACCGACCCGAAGAAGCCCAGTTGAAGGGAGGTTGCGGTCAGATCGCCCGCGGCGGTGCCGAGCGCGAACGTCGCGAGCACTGCGGCCCAGTAATACCCCTCGCGGCGACGGGTCGTGATCGAGTGAATCGAGAGCGTGCCCTCGCTGCGATACCAGCGCCAGAAGATGGCGGCCGTGACGAGCGCGAACAGCGGCGTGGTCACCGCATAGGGGATGCTCGCGCCGTCGTGGATGCCGTCGGCGGCCATCGTGCCGAAGATCGCGACCATCATCACCGCGAACCAGTAAAACGGAGCTCGGTATTCACGCTGGCGCATCTGCAGCCAGATCGCGAACCACAGGCCGAAGATCCCGATCGCCGCCGCGATCGGGACGCTGTGTTGGCCGAGGAAGTCCGACATCGACTCGCCCATGCCGGTCGTGAGGAGCTTCAGGACCCAGAAGATCAGGGCGATCTCGGGCACCTTCGTCACAGCCCGCTGAGCTGTGTTTATGGGCTGGGCGGTTGCCGTCATGCGTCGCGGCGTACGAGCATGTACGCGGCGATCGCCAGCAGCACGATCGTGTATCCGCAGTACAGCGCAAACCCGCCCCACGGGGATAGCGTGTGCGCGTCCGGGATGGCTTTGGCGATCGCCCCACCCGCGCTCGATGGCAGGTACGGATTGATCGATTCGCCGATTTCGCTCGGGAGAATGTCGACGATCCCGGGCAGCACGAACAGCAGGCCGGCGAACGTCGCGATCGCGCCCGCGGTAGAGCGGATGATCGTCCCGAGCGCGACGCAGAGAATGCCCGTTACCGTCATGAACAGCACCGTCCCGACAAGCGTGCGCAGCGCGTGCGGATGGCCGAGCGTCACGTTCACGTGATGCTCCGTGAGGATCGCCTGGGCGCCGAAGAACGCAACGAACGCGCTCGCGAGCATCAATACGAACGTCACCGACGCGAACACTGCGATCTTGGCCCACAGCACCGGCAGCCGTCGCGGGACCGCCATCAGGCTCGAGCGAATCATCCCGGTCGAGTACTCGCCGCTGATGACCAATACCCCGAGCACGCCGATCGCAAGCTGAGCGAGGTGATAGCCGCCGAGGCTGCGGTCGATCGAGTCGAACGTCGCGCGATCGTGCGGGCTGAGGTGAGACCAGCGGCCCATCGAGACCGCCGCGATCAGCACCCCGAGGCCGGCCATCGCAACGACGGCAAACAGCAGCGACCACCGTGTTGAGCGCAGCGACCACAGCTTCGTCCACTCCGAGCGCAGCACGTGCCCTTGGGTCACGCGGCCGGTGAAGGCGCGCTGAATCGGCGCGGCGGCGGCTGGCGGTGTCTCGGTCGCGCTCACGCCGCGGCCCCCACATTCTCGCTCGTCTCGTTCTCCTCGCCGGCGCTGGCGCGGTACTCGACCGACTCGCCGGTGAGGCTCATGAAGGCCTCCTCCAGCGAAGCCTGTAGGGGTGTCAGCTCGGAGATCACGATCCGCGCCTTCAAAGCAATCTCGCCGATCTGCTCGCCTGTCAGACCGCTGAGCTCTAACAGGCCCGGCTCGATGCTCTGCACCTCCACATCGCTCCTGACCAGCACGTCGCGCAGCTCACTCGCCTGCGGTGAGCGGACACGCACATTGGTCTCCGAGGAAGCGCGGCGCACAAACTCCTGAACCGACGTGTCGGCGATCAGCCTCCCGCGCCCGATCACGATCAGATGATCGGCCGTCTGGGCCATCTCGCTCATCAGATGCGAGGAGAGGAAGACCGTGCGCCCTTCGGCGGCGAGACCCTTGAGTAGGTTGCGGATCCAGTGGATTCCCTCCGGGTCCAGGCCGTTGGCGGGCTCGTCGAGGATCACCGTCGCGGGATCGCCCAACAATGCCGCCGCGACGCCCAGGCGTTGACCCATCCCGAGCGAAAAGCTCCCCACACGTTTGCGCGCAACATCGCGCAGGCCGACCAGCTCAATCACCTCTTCCACGCGGCTGCGCGGGATCCCGTGGGTCTGGGCCAGCGCAAGTAGGTGGTTGTAGGCCGAGCGCCCGGTGTGGATCGCGTGGGCCTCGAGCATCGCCCCGACCTCGTGCAACGGCGCCTCGAAGTCGCGGTAGGCACAGCCGTTGACCCTCACCGTCCCACTACTGGGCGCATCCAGCCCCAAGATCAGGCGCATCGTGGTCGACTTACCCGCCCCGTTCGGCCCCAGAAAACCAGTCACGATTCCGGGCATAACGGAGAACGTGAGATCGTCAACGGCGACCTTCTCGCCGTAGCGCTTGCTTACACCTCGAACATCGATCACGCGATCACCCTACGTTGACCCGCGCTTGGGCGTGCCGGCGCCGGGCCCGAACAGCGGCTTCCCGCCACCCGGACCTCCAAATCCGCCTCCGTGGGCGGCCTGGAGGCGTCCCTGCCATACCGCTTTGGCGCCGAGATCGCCCGTGCGGAAACACATGTAGCCGGCGACGAGGGAGAGCACCACGAGCACCACACGCAAAGCGGTGAGCACCGGCTTTGCCGACAGCAGGCCGTCGACGATGCCGAGGCCGGTGGGCATGCCGCCGGAGATCCGCTGCGCGGCGAAGGTGAGGATCAGCGCGGCGGTGAAGAGCACGTAGACGATCGCGAGGATGTGCGCAGCTTGTGAATGTTCGGAGATCAGTTTGGCGGCTTCGCCCTGGAGGTTGAGCTCGCCGCGCAACGCAGCGCCGGCCTGCATCGCGAGGAAGATCGAGCTCATGGCGACGATCGACACGAGCGCGAGCGCGATCCCATAGCGCGTGAGCCACTGCGGCTTGACGACGAACACGATCGCAGCGACGATCGTGGTCGGGATCAGGATCACGGGCACGTGTATGAACAGCGGGTGCGCGGGCAGGCCGCCGTAGATGGTGGTGATGCGGATCGGCAGCGTGAGGAAGCCGGCGAAGGCGAGCAGCGTGAGCACGAACTCGGCTCGACGCCAGTCGACTCCAGCGCGGGGTGGCGCTGCGATGGTCTCAGTACTCACGGCGTGTGACCCCGTGCGCGCTTGATCGGCAGGCGAACGCCATGTAATCACCGTACGACAAGGTGTGAGCAGCCACAACACCCTGGAGGACGATCTTGGCCGCGCTCGTGTCCGACTCAGGTCGCACTGTGCGACTAACCTCATGATGAGGCGAGTCATCCCTCCGGATGAGCTGGATTGCCGAAAATTGGTCCTCTGGGCTGATTGATATCCAGCGCGCTCCGGTTATCTTGCAGCGAGTGATCGAGTCGTGGGATCTGAATAAGCGGGACGCCGAGCTTCCGCTGATCGGTCGTTTTCTTCCCGCGCCTCTCGCGGCGAAGGTTCCGGAGGTCATCCTCCTCTTCTGGGTGGTCAAGATCCTGACCACCGCCGGTGGGGAGGCCACGTCAGATTTCCTGAAGACCTACGGCAACTTCGGAGGCGGCGGCATCGAGGTGCTCGTGATCGTCGTGGGGCTCGTGCTGCAGTTCGGCACTCGTCGCTACCGGGCCTTTGCTTACTGGTCCCTGGCCTATGCGATCGCGATCACGGGGACCGGCGTCTCGGATTTCCTGCATCTCGATGTTCATATCCCCTATGCGGGGACGACGCTGCTGTGGGCGGTTGTGCTGGCTGCAATCTTCTGGGTTTGGCGGCGTAGCGAGGGCACGCTGTCGATCCACAGCATCACCACCCAGCGACGTGAGGCGTACTACTGGGCGACGGTGTTTGCGACCTTTGCCCTCGGGACCGCGCTTGGAGACTTCACCGCGACTACGCTTCACCTCGGCTATCTGGACTCGGGCATCCTCTTCACGATCGTGATCCTGATCCCCGCGCTGGCGCACTGGCGGTTTGGCCTGAACGGGATCGCCGCATTCTGGATGTCCTACATCGTCACGCGGCCACTGGGTGCGTCCTTCGCGGACTACATCAGCAAGCCCAAGAACCTCAGCGGGCTCAACTTCGGCGATGGCCCCACGGCGATCCTGTTCGCCGCCGCCGTCCTCGTCCTGGTCTCCTACCTTGCGCTCACCCGCCCGGACATCCAAGAGCCCGTGCTGGGGAACCTGACCTCGACGCGCAATCCACCCGTAGGCTGAGCGTGAACAGCCAGCGTCGCCCCGTGGGCGGTGGCGATTGCGTCGACGATTGACAGGCCGAGGCCATGCCCGTCACCTCGATTGGTGCGCTCGGCGCCGAGTCGCTGGAAGGGTTGCTGGAGGCGGTTGAGTTCGTCGGGCGCGATCACGGGGCCGCTGTTGGCGACCGACAGGATCGCCTGCCCCGCTCTGGTCGCGGTCATCACATCGATCCGACCCCCGTGGATGTTGTGGCGGATGGCATTGTCGATGAGGTTCGTCGCCAACCTCGCGAGCAGCTCCGGGTTGCCTTCGGCGCGCGCTGGGTCGAGGGTGGCGTTGAGTTGTAGGTGGCGGCTCTCGATATCCACCTGGCGGCCGGCGATCACCTCGTGGGTCAGGGCCGCGAGGTCGACCGGTTCGCGGTCCTCGAGGCTTCGCTCGCCGCTGGCCAGGCTGAGCAGCGCCTCGATCAGCCCCTCCAGCTGCTGCTCGGAGGCGAGCACCCGTTCGTGGGTCGCGCGCAGCGACTCTGGCGTGGCGTCGGGGTCCGCCAGCGCGACCTGCACCAGGGTCTTGAGCCGGGCGAGCGGAGTGCGCAGCTCGTGCGAGGCGTTGGCGACGAACTGACGCTGGGATTGGAACGACGCGTCGAGCCGCGCGAGCAGCCCGTCGAAGGTGTCACCGAGCTCCTTGAACTCATCATTGGGGCCCTCCAATGCCAGGCGCCGATGCAAGTTGGTCGCCGATATGTCCCGAGCAGCGGTCGTGATGGTCCGCAGTGGGCGTAGTACCCGCCCGGCGATGAGCCATCCGAGCCCCATCGAGACGACCGCCATGACCGCGAGCGCGATCAGCGAGACGATCGCGAGCACCTGCAGGTCCGCGACGCGCTGATCGGAGTCAACGACCGAAACCTTGACGCCTTCGATGCCTGGCGGCAGCGAAGGTGGCACGGCTTTGGAGGAACGCAAGTGGATCAGGGGCGCCGGGATGACCTGTGATACCCCGTGGTGAGTTTGAGCGACCGCACCGTAGACGAGCGCCAGAAGTATTGCGCCGGAAATGAAGAACACGCCGCCGTAGAGCAGCGCGAGACGCAGGCGGATCGTGCGTCGTGGAAGACGGGCGCGCATCGACGATCTCAGATCCGGTACCCGGACTTGGCGACGGTCTCGATGATCGGCGGATCACCGAGCTTTGAGCGCAGGCGGCTGACGGTGATCTTGACCGCGTTCGTGAACGGGTCCGCAGCCTCGTCCCACACGCGCGCCAGGAGCTCCTCCGCCGACACACTGCGACCTTGCGAGGCGAGCAGCAGCTCGAGCACACCGAACTCCTTCGGCGCGAGCTCGATCTCCCTGCCGGCTCGAGACACACGGTGTTGCGCGGTGTCGAGCACGAGATCCTCATGGCGCAGCAGCGGCGGTATTGCTGGCTGGGCGCGGCGCGTCAACGCGCCGATCCGCGCCACCAACACCGGGAAGTCGAATGGCTTTGGCAGGTAGTCGTCAGCGCCGAGGCCGAGCCCATCCACCAGGTCCTCGACCATCGCCGCGGCGGTGAGCATCAGCACCCGGCTGCGACATTCGCTGTCCACGAGCCTGGCGCAGAGCTCATCGCCGTGCATCACCGGTAGGTCGCGGTCGAGCACGATCACGTCGTAGTCGTTGACGAGCGAGCGTGTAAGTCCGGCCGGGCCATCGAATGCGACGTCCACGGCCATACCTGTCTGGCGCAGGCCGAACGCGATCGCCTCGGCCATCTCCTCGTCGTCCTCGATCACGAGCACCCGCATGGTCACTCCTCTTTCACGGCCGGACTTCGTTGCAGATCCGGCGTGTGCTCCAGGCTACTTCCCCGCGGTTTCAGCACGGTTTCGCCGGCGTCCTGGAGTGAGTGTCGACTGCCCGGGCGGCGATACGTTCCCGAAACCGTCGATCTCGTACAAGCGGCTCAGCGCACGAATCTTTCGAGCTGCAAAGGAGACGACATGCAAGGCCACGCCAAACACTGCGGCGACCGGAGCACGGCGACCGTCCAAGGACTGGGAGCGGCTGCACTGGCCGCGGCCCTCATCGCCCTCGGCGTGCTCGTGACGGGCTGCGGGGGCAACTCGCCAACCGGGGGCGTGGCGAGCCTCTCCTCGCACGCGTCCAAAACGTCCACGACGAGCTCGACGGCGGCCGGCTCGCCGGGCGGTGGCGAACCCTCGCCGGGCAGCCAGGCCGTGGCGTACGCGGCGTGTATGCGCTCGCACGGGGTGGCCAACTTCCCCGATCCAAAAGTTTCGACCAACGGCAACGAAGTGAAGGTGGCGATCGGGGTCAATCCGTCGATCACGGGCAATCCCCAGTTCAAGTCGGCGCAGCAGGCCTGCGGCAAGCTGCTGGGAGGCGGTGGTCCGGGCTCGGGCCCGAACCACCAGATCAGCCCTCAGGAACAGTCGCAATACCTGAAGGCCGCGGCGTGCATCCGCTCACACGGGATCCCCAACTTCCCGGACCCGACATTCTCTGGCGGCGGGGTGCACATTGCCCATCAGGGACTGAACGAGATCTCGCCGGCGTTCAAGGCGGCGGTGCAGGCCTGCGAATCGCTGATCCCCGGCGGCGTGCACGGCGGCTCCGGCTCCTCGCACGAAGCAGCGCCATGACGCGTACCGTCCTCAGCTTTCTTTCAGGTTGGCCTGTCAGCATCGGCTGATGCGTCTGCTGGTCGTCGACGACGATCCCTCCGTTCGCGAGGCGCTCGGACTCGTGCTGGACCTCAATGGATTTGGGGTGGCGACGGCGACGGACGGCGCTGAGGCGATTCGCGCGCTCGCGGTGGAGCGGCCCGATGCTGTGATCCTCGACGTGCTGATGCCGGGACTGGATGGTTTGGAGGTCTGCCGGCGGATGCGCGCGATCGGCGATCGCACGCCGGTGCTGATGCTGACCGCGCGCGCTGAGATCTCAGAGCGGGTGGCGGGGCTCGAGGCCGGCGCCGATGACTATCTGGTCAAGCCGTTCGCGAGCGAGGAGCTCATCGCCAGACTCCGTGCATTGCTGCGCCGCACGGGCTGGGAGGGCAACGACGAAATCCTGCGCTTCGAGGACCTGGAGCTCGACCCGGTCGCGCACGAGGCGCGCCGTGCAGGCCGTGAGCTCGAGCTGACGCGCACCGAGTTCTTGTTGCTGGAGCTGCTCATGCGCCATCCTCGTCAGGTACTTTCACGCACGAAGATCTTCGAGTGCGTGTGGGGCTATGACTTCGGACCGGCGTCGAACTCGCTGGAGGTGTATGTCGGCTATCTGCGGCGCAAGACCGAGGCCGGCGGAGAGCCGCGCGTGGTGCACACGGTCCGGGGAGTCGGCTACGTGATGAGGTCATCCTCGCGATGAGTTTCTCGCGATGAGTTTCCGCCGGCGTATGGTGCTGCTGGCGGCCGGAGCCGTGGCCGCGGCGATCGTGATCGCATCGGTCGTGGTCTATGTCGTTACGCGTAACGAGCTCCAGGGCCAGCTCGACTCGAGCCTGCGCGCAAAGATCACGCCGGGGCAGCAGGCCGCTGTCCATATCCAGATCAGCGGTACTCGCAGTCAGCTCGCCAAGCTTGCCAAAGAAGGGAAGCTGCCGGTTCCCGTCGCGGGCGTGTTCGGGTTCGCCACGGGCGCGGGCGCCTCTAAAGGGCAAGCCAGCGGCGAGGTGCTCGCCCCCGCGAATGGACCGCAGGCCCTTGCCACCACTATCCAAGGGTCCTCCAAGGGATCGGGCTCGGTTCACACTGAATCGAGCGCAGCTCATGCCAGCAATGGCGCCCACGAAATTGTGACGATCGAACGCAAGGCCCTGCCCCAAACGGCTTCGTCGCCGTCGCCGAGGGAATCGCTCCTGCACGCTGTACCCATACCTGCACCGGGGCGTCCCTCCCTCGTGCTGCCGCCCACCGAACTTGGGGGACCCACCGGCTACGCGCAGCTGTTCCTCTCCAATGGGGAAATCATCCACACCCCGAGCAAGGGATTGGCGCTTGCGGTCACGGCCGCAACCCGTGCGGTCGCCGCGGGCCGGCGCGACGCGTTTTTCAGCGACGCGACCGTCTCAAACACGTCGGTGCGGGTGCTAACCGAGCGCGCCGGCGAAGATGGGGTGTGGCAGGTGGCGCTGCCGCTGAGCGACATCGACAACACGCTCACTCACCTGCAGCTCGTGCTCGCGCTTGTGAGCCTCGGCGGTATCGCGCTCGCCGCCGCGCTCGGGCTGCTCGTCTCGCGCGCGGCGCTCGTGCCGGTGCGCCGGCTGACCGGCGCCGCCGAACGGGTGGCGCGCACGCAGGATCTCACGCATCGCATCGACGCCGGCGAGGAGGATGAGCTTGGGCGATTGGCGGGGAGCTTCAACACGATGCTGGCCGCGCTCGAGCGCTCGCGCCTGGCCCAGCGCCAGCTCGTCTCCGACGCCTCGCACGAGCTACGCACGCCTCTGACGAGCGTGCAGACGAACCTCGATGCGCTCGCGATGGGTGAGCGGCTGCCCGCGCGCGAGCGCGCTCGTGTGGTGGCGGCAGCGCGGGCGCAGCTGCGCGAGTTGACCGTGCTGGTGGGTGATCTTGTCGACCTGTCCAAGACCGAGGTCGAGGAGAGCGAGGTCGAGGACGTGCGCCTCGACCTCGCTGTCGCCGGCGCGATCGAGCGTGCGCGCCTGTACGGGGTGGGCGGGCACTCATGTACGTTCGTGCTCGACGCGGAGCCCTGTCTGGTGCGCGCCGCGCCCGCGCGCCTCGAGCGGGCGATCGCCAACCTGCTCGACAACGCCTGTAAATGGAACCCGCCCACTCCGTCTACCCGGCCCGCCGGGCGGGCGGGCGATCCAATCGACGATCCAATCGAGGTGCGTGTCCGCGGCGGTGTTCTGGAGGTCCGCGACCACGGCCCGGGGATCGCCGCGGAGGATCTACCCCGCGTGTTCGACCGGTTCTACAGGTCTCCTCTGGCCCGGGGGCGACCAGGGTCGGGGCTCGGGCTGGCGATCGTCAGGCAGATGGCCGAGGGTCACGGTGGAGCCGTGCACGCAGCCAACGACCCCGACGGCGGCGCCCGCCTGACGCTCGAGCTGCCGGCGCTCGAGATGACCGACGCCGAGCTCGCCGCATCCCAGCGGCATGCTCCAACGGCGTCCAACGCCGTTTAGGAAGTTCCTCGCCTTCTCTCAGCCAATTCTCAGGTTCCCGCCCGGATGATGTCGGTGTGCCGCCGCTGACGCAGCAGGAGAGCAGCGCATGAAGTGCGTGAGCCTTGGTGTGGTCATGCTTGCGAGCGTCTCGCTGGCGCTCGCCGGCTGCGGGGGCGGCTCGTCGAGCTCCGGTGTCGCTCACCTGTCCTCCGGAAAGGGTGCCTCGTCGGCGAGCTCCGAAGGCAGCGGCTCGCCGCCTGAAAGCAAGGCGAGCGGCGAGCAGGCGGTGATCGCTTTCGCCGCGTGCATGCGCTCCAACGGCGTGCCCAACTTCCCAGACCCGAACCCCAGCGGCGGGTTCCACGTGGGTGCTGGAATGAATCCCTCATCGCCCGCGTTTAGGGCGGCGCAGGCGAAGTGCCAGAAGCTCCTGCCAGGCGGCCTCCCTGGCGCCGGCTCAACGACGCACCCCTCCGCACAGACGATGGCGCGGATGCTGAAGGTTTCGCGGTGCATGCGTCAGCACGGCGTCTCCGGGTTCCCTGACCCAACGACCTCGGCCCCGTCCAAGACCGGCAGCGGCCCAGGCGTGGCGGCCGATCGAGAAGGAGCGATCTTTGCCCTCCCGGCCACGATCATGCAGTCGCCGGCGTTCACGCGGGCGGCGGCCGCGTGCGGGTTCCCTTTGCACAACCACTGATGGAAGTCGGGGTCGACGCCGGCAACCAAACCAGTAGCTCCCCCGCGGTCTCGGGTTTTCGTTAGGGGCCGCTTGACAGGTCATAGTGATTTTCCCTAAAGTGCTATGAAGCTATCTATATAGGGAGATCGTTAGATGATCGAGTTCCACCTCAGCTCTCGCTCCGGCGTTTCGCCGTACATGCAGATCGTCCAGCAGGTGCGCCAAGCCCTGCGGCTCGGCCTGCTGCGCGACGGCGACCAGCTGCCGACGGTCAAGGAGGTCGTCGCGCGGCTCGCGATCAACCCGAACACCGTGCTGAAGGCGTACCGCGAGCTCGAGCATGCCGGGCTCGTCGCCGCTCGGCCGGGCGCCGGCACGTTCGTCACCGGGTCGCTCGCCGATCCCGCGATCGCCGCGAACGGGCCGCTGCGCCGCGAGCTACGCGGTTGGATCGTCAAGGCGCGACGCGCCGGCCTCGACGAGGAGTCGATCGAGGCGCTGTTTCGCGACGCTGTTCGCTCCGCCCGCATCGAGGGGGTAGCGTGAGCCTCGCGCTCGCGACGCGCGGCCTCGGCAAGCGCTACGGGCGCCGCTGGGCGCTCTCGGGCTGCACGCTTGAGGTTCCCGCCGGCCACGTCGCCGGGCTCGTGGGGCCGAATGGGGCCGGCAAGACGACGTTGCTGCACCTTGCGGTCGGCCTGATCGAGCCGAGCGCAGGGTCGATCGCCGTCCTAGGCGAGGAGGTCTCGGCAACTTCCGCGCAGCTCGCGCGGGTCGGCTTCGTCGCGCAGGACACGCCGCTGTACCCATCGCTGTCGGTGGCCGAGCACCTGCGTCTGGGCGCGGCGCTCAACCCGGGCTGGGACGCTGCGCTCGCGCGGGAGCGGATCGCGCGGCTCGGTCTCGACCGCGGGCAGCGCGCCGGCACGCTCTCCGGGGGGCAGCGTGCGCAGCTCGCGCTCACGCTCGCGATCGCAAAGCGACCCGAGCTGCTCGTGCTCGATGAGCCCGTCGCCAGCCTCGACCCGCTCGCGCGCCGCGAGTTCCTCCAGGCGCTGATGGAGTTCACCGCCGAGCACACCGTGAGCGTCGTGCTCTCCTCGCACCTCATCGCCGACCTCGAGCGCGTCTGCGACTACCTGATCCTCCTCGCGGAGGGTCGCGTCCAGCTCTCGGACAAAGTAGACGAGCTGCTCGCCACCCACCGGCGACTGAGCGGGCCCCGTCGCGACAGCGTGCCGATACCGGCGAGCCAGCAGGTGATCGAGGAGAGCCACACCGACCGCCAGAGCACGCTGCTCGTGCGTACCGAGGAGCCGATCATCGACCCGGCGTGGAGTGTCGAGGAGGTCAGCCTCGAGGACATCGTGCTCGCCTACATGGGCCGGCCCGCCCGCACGCCGGATGACGCCGCGCTGGTGAGGATCGACGGATGATCTGGGTCGCTTGGCGCCAGTTCCGCACGCAGGCGCTAGTGACGCTCGGCTTGCTCGCCGCGTTCGCGGCGCTCGTACTCGTGACCGGCCTCCACCTGCGTGACGTCTACGGCTCGCTGGGCGGCGCGCACTGCAGCGCGCGCAACGACTGCACGGCGCTACTGGTCCACGACCACATGCTGCAGGATCTCCTCGGCCCCGCGCTGCTCGCGATACCTGCGCTGCTCGGGATGTTCTGGGGCGCGCCGCTGATCGCGCGCGAGCTCGAGAGCGGGACCTACCGCCTCGCGTGGACGCAGAGCGTCACCCGCCGGGACTGGCTGTCGATCAGGGTCGCGCTCGTCGGCGTGGCTGCGCTTGCTGTCGCGGGTCTCGCGAGCTGGCTCGTCAGTTGGTGGTTCGCGCCGCTCGACGCCGTCCAAAGGAACAGCTTCGGCCCGGGCGTCTTCACCGAACGCGGCATCGTCGCGATTGGCTACGCGGGCTTCGCGTTCACGCTCGGCGTGGCGGCCGGCGCCCTGACGCGGCGCACGCTGCCGGCAATGGCCGCGACGCTATTCGGCTTCATCGCGGCGCGGATCGCCTTCACCTTCTGGGTGCGGCCGCACCTGCTGGCAAGCAGGCACGTCCTGCTCCCAGTGACGCAGGGACAGGCCGTCGGCTTCCTCGGGACGCCGTCGAGCGTCAGTCTCTTTGCGACCGAGCCGACGATCCCGAACGCGTGGTCGATCTCGGTCGCGCTCGTCGGTCGCGCCCATCACGCTCTCAGCACGGCGCAGCTGCACGCTCTGCTCGTCCGCACCTGCCCGACGATCGCGGCGGGCCTGCCGCAGAACCCTGGCGCCGACGTCACCAAGGGTCCGGGGGGGCTGACGGGCGGCGCATTCCAGTCCTGCCTGCAGGCGCTCTCGCCTCACCTGCAGCTGCTCGTCGCCTACCAGCCACCGAGCCACTATTGGCCGCTGCAGGCAGTCGAGACCGGGATCTTTCTCCTCGTCGCCCTCATGCTGATCGCCACCACGGTCTGGCGCGTCGGGCGACGCGCCGCGCGCAAGCCGATCTGACTGCTTTCCCGCTCTCGACCGAAAGGAACCGAACGTCATGCGTAGCCGCCGTCCACCGATCCTCGCCTTCGTCCTCGCCTTTGCCGCGTTCTCGCTACTCGTGGCCGGCTGCGGCAGTGGCTCACCGAGCTCTGGGGTGGCGCACCTCTCGACCAGCACATCCGGCAGCTCGCTCGCGAGCGGCGGCGGCTCATCCTCCCCGGAAAGCAGCGCGAGCACCCAGCAGAAGATCGTTGCCTACGGGCAGTGCATGCGCACCCACGGCGTGCCGAACTTCCCCGACTCCGGCAGTGGAGGGTCTAAGGAAGCCATTGTTCGCGCGCTAAAAGAGGTCAGTAACTCCCAGGCCGACGCGGCACAAACAGCCTGCCAGCGCCTGCAGCCGGGCGGCGGCCAGCCGAACCAGGCCCAGCTCGCGCAGCACCTCAGCGACCTGCTCGCCTTCGCCCGCTGTATGCGTACGCACGGCATCCCGAACTTCCCCGATCCGACTAGCAGCGGCCAGGTGACCCACGAGATGCTCGCCAACGCGGGGATAAACGTGCATCAGCCGGCTGTGCTGCAGGGCGCCGACGCGTGCGTCAGCGTCACCCAGGGGGTCCTCACCAGGGCCGCCGTGGCCCGCTTCGCCGAAGGACATTAGACCGTGGATCGGGCACGTAATAACGGCAGATCCTCTCGGAGGCGTCGTTTAGGAAGTTCCTCGCCTTCTCTCAGCCAATTCTCAGGCCGTGTCCCACATGATTCTCGACATGGCTATCGACATGACAAGAATGAACCTCAGCGTGGTCGTGCTTGCGAGCGCCGCACTGCTCGTTTCCGGCTGCGGCAGCTCATCCAGCCCGGGTGTCGCGCACCTGTCGTCCGACACCTCCGGCGGCTCGGCCGCGGACGGCGCCGGCAAGTCCTCAACGCCCGAAAGCAGCGCGAGCATCCAGCAGAAGATGGTCGCCTACTCGCAATGCATGCGCTCCCACGGGGTGCCGGAATTCCCCGAACCGACCGAAGGTCACCTGCTCATCCACAGCGGCGTCCACAACGGGCAGGTGACCGGGGTCAATCCGCAGTCCTCACGGTTCCAGACGGCGCAGAAGGTCTGCGGAAAGCTCATGCCCGCCCCGGGGACCCCCAGCCCGGCGCAACAAGCCAAGGTGCAGGAAAGCGCTCTGAAGTTCTCTCAGTGCATGCGCAGCCACGGAGTGCCCGGCTTCCCCGATCCGACCTTCTCAGGCGGTGGCGCCAGGTTGACGCTGAAGGCAGGCGGCGCGAACGGGATCGATCCCAACTCGCCGCGGTTCAAGGCCGCGCAGAAAACGTGTCAGTCGTTGATGCCGGGGCCGCGGGGCGGGCCGGGTGGCGGCGGACCCTCTACCAGCAGCAGCGGTGGGCCTGGAGGTTCCGGCGGCGAATCCGGGGTGGTCGCGGTCCCGTGAGCGGCGGGGCGTTCGTGGGGTCGGCGATACCTTCCCGAAACCGTCGATGTCATACAAGCATCATCGGTGAGCGACCCCGTGTCCGGTGAAGGCGCATCCGTGCCCCAGGCGGGCGAGCAGGCCGGATCCTCCGGCGAGCAATCGATGCTCGCCCCGCCGGCCGGACGCGCGCGCCGGAGGGTGCTCGCGGCGGTGGGGCTGGTGCTCGTCGCGGCCGTGGTGGTTCTGATCGTGAGCGATCCCTTCGGTGGCTCGACCAGGCCTGGCGGTGGCGTTGGCGACAACGCGACTGCGACCTCGCTGGCTATCGTGACACGCCGGTCGCTGTCTTCGCAGACGCAGGTGAGCGGCACGCTCGGCTACGCGGGCTCGTCGAGCATCCGCGTGCCGTCTGGGACCGCGCCCTCCGCCGTCAATCAGGCCAGCCAGCAGGTCACGAGCGCCGGAACGATGCTGGCGAGCGCTAGGGCGACGCTGGCCTCTGACACACAGACGCTCGCTGGCCACCAGGCGACGCTTGCGGCGGCGCGCGCGAAGGAGCAGGTCGACTGCGCGGGGGAGGGCGCCGCGGAAGCGGCCTCTGCTGGCTCATCGCCTTCAAGCGAAGGCGATGGCTCGCCGAGTGGTGGGAGTTCGTGCTCGAGCGACGTGCAGGCCGTCTCCTCGGCACAGCAGAACGCCACCAGTACCGCCGCCAAGGTCAGCGGCGATCGCTCCCAGGTCTCCTCGGCCGAAAAGCAAGTCACGAGCGCCGAATCGAGTCTGTCCACAGCGCGGTCGGCGGCCGCGCTGTACGGTCAGAGCTCGACGTTCACGAAGCTGCCGTCGGTGGGCGAGGTTCTCACGCGTGGGCAGAGCCTGTATGCGATCGGCGGCCAGCCGGTGCTGCTGCTCTATGGCTCGGTGGCGCCAACGCGGGCGTTCACCTCCGGGATGTCCCCCGGCTCCGATGTCGCGGAGCTGAACGCGAACCTGCAGGCGCTCGGCTACGGGCAGGAACTGGCCGGCGACGAATTCACCGCCGCCACCGCCACCGCCATTCGCGCCCTGCAGTTCGCGCACGGCGCCTCGGTCACCGGCGAGCTGCTGCTGGGGTCAGTCGTGTTCAACCCCGGGTCGGTGCGCGTCACGAGCGTGACGCCGACGGTCGGCCAGGCGGTAATGCCTGGTCCGGTGCTCGCCATCACCTCGACCGCCCGGCAGGTCAAGCTCGCGCTCGATGCCTCCGAGCAGGGGAGCGTCAAGGTCGGCGACATGGTCACGATCACACTCCCGGATAACCAGACCACGCCGGGGAGGATTACCTATGTCTCCAGTGTCGCTACCTCGCCGTCTAGCTCTGGCAAAGCTGGCGAAGAAGAAAGTGCCCCCACCGTCGAAGTCGACGCCACCCCCACCGATGCCGCAGCGACGGGCCACCTCGACCAGGCGCCCGTGAACGTGGAGATCACGACGGAAAGCGTCGAAAATGTGTTGGCGGTGCCCGTCGACGCGCTGCTCGCGCTCGCGGGTGGTGGCTACGCGGCGGAGGTCGCCGAAGGCCGCGTGCATCGTCTCGTGGCCGTCACCGTCGGCCTGTTCGACGACGCCGAGGGTGTCGTGCAGGTGAGCGGTCGTGGGCTGTCTGCCGGCCAGCGCGTGGTGGTGCCAGCGACATCATGAGCGCGCAGCCGGCAGACGTCACGTACATGGACGGCGGCGAGGCGCCGGCGGTGCTGGAGCTCGAGGGAGTCAGCAAGGTCTACGGGGCCGATCCGCCCGTGTATGCGCTACGGGATGTCAGCTTCGCGGTGCGGGAGGGCGAGCTCGTGGCGATCGTGGGCCCCTCGGGTTCGGGTAAGACGACGCTGCTGCACGTGATGGGCACGCTCGAGCGCCCGAGTGCGGGGGTCGTTTCGATCACGGGCCTGGACGCGGCAGGGCTCGCCGATCGTGAGCTCGCCACGTTGCGTGCCACCCGTATCGGGTTCGTCTTTCAGCAGTTCTTCCTGTCCGAGCACTCCACTGCGCTTGAGAATGTCGCCGAAGGATTGCTCTACGCCGGCGTCGCTGTCGCCGAGCGCAGACAGCGAGCAGCGGAGACGCTCGCCCGGGTGGGGCTCGCCGATCGTGCCCAATTTCGTCCGAGCAAGCTCTCCGGCGGCGAGCGCCAAAGGGTCGCGATCGCGCGTGCGCTGGTCGGGCGCCCCGCGATCGTGCTGGCCGATGAGCCCACGGGGAACCTCGACAGCGCGTCCGGTGAAGCGATCCTCGCGCTCCTTGAAGAGCTGAACGCCGATGGCGCGACGATCCTCGTGATCACCCACGACCACGACCTCGCCGGCCGCCTACCCCGCCAAGTCCAAGTGCTCGACGGGCGCATCGTGAACGACACCACCAGAGTAGGAGCAGAGCGCTGATGGCACCGATGACGTGGTTGCCTCGGCGTGTTCGCTGGGTGGAGCTCGGGCTGATTATGGCCGCCGGTTTGGGCACCATTCTCAGTGGCACACTGGTAGGGGCTCCGGCGTTTGCCTCGGGTGCAACCGGCGGCGCGCCAACCGAAACCGGATCGTCACCCACCGGCACCGGGACGTCGAATTGTTCGTCGTCTAATCCGCCGAACCAGATGACGCTGGTCGCGGGCACGCCGCAGACGGCGATCCTGCAGAGCGCCTTCGCGACCGGGCTGCAGGTCGCGCTCACGAACAGCAACGGCTGCGCCGTCACGAGCGCCGCGGCGGGGGTCCCGGTCACCTTCAGCGCGCCCTCCAGTGGCGCGAGCGGGGTGTTCTCCACCAGCGGGTCGAATACCGTCGTCCTCGGCGCCGATGCCTCGGGTACGGTCGCCGCGCCGGCGTTCACCGCCAACACCACGGCCGGCAGCTACACCGTGACCGCCAGCTCGCAGTACGGCACTGTCTCGTTCGCTTTGACGAACACCGCCGCGGGCATACCAGCAAGGATCGTCGCGATCCCGCTGAAGAGCGGCTCCGCGAGCGTCATGATCCGCTACCCGGAGCCGCTGCAGGTCAAGGTGCTGGACTCCGCCGGCAACCCGGTCGCCGGGACGGCGGTCACGTTCACGCTCGGCTCCGGCAGCTCCAGTGCGTGCGGCACGAGCAGCTCCTCGAGCGCCGGCGCGAGCTTCACCGGCGGGGGCGCCCAGGCGACCGCGACCACCGGTGCATCCGGTGTGGCGAGCTCGCCGCTTTTCACGGCGAACAGCACGGCCGGGTCGTTCACCGCAACCGCCGCTGTCCCGGGCAAAGAACCCTCCGGAGGGTCGGGTAAAGAAAACTCTGCGGCCTCGGGTAGCGACGCGGCAACACCGGTGAGCTTCTCCCTCTCAAACCTCGCCGACAAGCCCACCAAGCTCACCCCAGGGGTCGGCTCCACCCAATCCACCCCCGCGGGAACGCCCTTCCCGATCCGACTCGCCGTCACCGTCACCGACGCCGAGAAAAACCCCGTTCCGGGCACACTCATCACATTCTCAGCACCCACGCGCGGCGCCAGCGGACGCTTCGCCGGCCGATCTTCGATCGGTCACTCTCGCGGCCCCCACCATCGCGCCCGCGTCTCTCACCCCTATACGGTCGAGGTCAAGACCAACGGTTGCGGGATCGCCGTCGCACCCGCCTTCACCGCCAACCACCAGCCCGGCGGGTACATCGTCAAGGCAACCGCCGGGCACGCAAGAGCGGCGGCGTTCGCGCTCGTAAACGTTGCACCCGGACAGTCCCAGTGAGGGCGTGGTGAGCGCTGCCGCCGATCGGACCCGAGAGCATGCCGGCGCCGCGGACCTCGCCCCCCAGAAGCTGCGCCCTTCCGATCTCGCGCGCGTCGCGAGCGTCGGGCTTCGTACACGGCGCATGCGTGCTGGGCTCTCCGCGCTGGGGATCGCGATCGGCGTCGCCGCGATCGTGGCCGTGCTCGGCCTGTCCTCCTCTTCTCAAGCCGGCTTGTTGAGTGAGATTGACCGGTTGGGGACGAACCTGCTGACCGTCACCAACGGCCAGAGCTTCGCCGGCAAGACTGCCGAGCTGCCGCTCGTCGCACCGGCGATGATCGGCCGCATCGATCCCGTCGAAAACGTCGCGGAGACCGGGAAGCTCAAAGGCAGTGTCTACCGCTCTCCCCTGATCCCCACCGTCGAAACCAACGCTCTGAGCATCGAGGCGGCGAGCCTCGGCCTGCTGCACACCCTGGGGGTGCAAGTCGCGCAGGGCCGCTACCTGAACGCCGCCACCGCCACCGAGCCGGTCGCGGTGCTCGGCTCCGCGGCCGCGCAACGCTTGGGGATCGACCACATCTACCCCGGTGAGCGGATCTGGGCCGCAAACCAGTGGCTCTACATCGTCGGGATCCTCGGCCCATCGGTGCTGACACCCGAAATCGAAAGCTCGGTTCTCGTCGGCTTCAAGGCCGCGGAACGCTACTTGCAGTTCAGCGGGCACCCCAACACCGTCTACCTGCGCGCCGAGAACAGCCAGGTCTCCGCCGTCCAATCAGTGCTCGCCGCCACCGCGGACCCAGAAGCACCCAACGAAGTCAACGTCAGCCAACCCTCGGACACGCTCACGGCACGCGCGGACGCCCAAGGCGCGTTCAATGGCCTGTTCCTCGGCCTCGGCGCGGTGGCGCTGCTCGTAGGCGCGGTCGGCGTGGCGAACATCATGATCATCTCAGTGCTGGAACGCCGCTCGGAGATCGGGCTGCGCCGCGCGCTCGGCGCGACCAAGGGGCAGATCCGCACCCAATTCCTCTCCGAGGCGATCCTGCTCGCGCTCGGTGGCGGCGCCGCCGGCGTCGCCACCGGAGCGCTCGCGACCGCGATCTACGCCCAGACCAAGGGCTGGACGATCGTCATCCCCACCCTCGCCTGGGCGGGCGGGTTCGGTGCGGCGCTCCTGATCGGCGCAGTCGCAGGCCTGCTTCCCGCGCTGCGGGCGGCGCGGCTCTCACCCACCGAAGCGCTGAGGACGGTGTGACGCTTCAGTTCGCACGGATGAGCCCGTCCCATGACCATCGCGGGATGCTCAGTCCGCCGGGCACGTCGTCCGCGGAATCGGGGTAGCGAGCCATCGTCGTTGTGGTCGTCCACGCGAAGTAGTCGTGCAACACCCGCGCAAGGCGGTCTTCCCGATCAAGGCCAACGTCGCTCAGCGCCTGATCGAAACACGCGATCGCGCGACGGTCCATCTCCTCGTGGGGTCCCATGCCGCTGTGCATCCGCACCACGGCGCTCTCATCGCCGTAAGCGGCCGAAAACGTCTCGGGCCCGCCAAGCGCCTCGGCCCAGTACGAGGCGAGCCGCTCGGTGTGATCGGGATCAAAACCGTGACTGAACGCGTGGCTGACCACCTCGTCTGCCATCACCCGGGCATGCCATGCCTGAGCCAGACGAAGCAGGCCCTCCTCCCCGCCAGCCGCCTCGTATACGGTCCTCATGGTGCGGACGTAGAGATCGATCGGGCGGACTGGAGCTCTGCCATCGTGAACAACGAGCTCATCTGAAGTCCCTCTTGGGCGAGGTTGTCCCGGCGCGCCGCCGGCTCGCTGCGTGTAGAGAAACCAGACGAAGCCGGCGATGGTGAGCAGGCTCGCGACCCAGAAGTTCAGGCGCTCCCCGAGGATGTGGTGTGCGGGGTCGACCCGCAGCCGCTCCTCGAAGATGCGAAATGCCGAATAGCCGGTGACGTACAGCGCGAAGATCCCCGGTGCGCGAATCTGCTTGTGATGGATCAGCCAAAGGAGAGTGGCGGCGAGCGCGAGGTCCCAGATCAGCTCGTACAGGAACGTCGGATGGAAAGTCGAGTAGGCCAGGTATCCGGCGGGGCGGTGTTCCGGGCTTATCTGCAGGCCCCAGGGGAGGCTCGTGGGACCGCCGAAGA
>Ga0302181_10000456_pt1 | contig 33568 bp, 33 predicted proteins | sample I_Palsa_E3_3_FD_198786 | JGI IMG/M metagenome (GOLD analysis project Ga0302181, IMG submission 198786) | Peat permafrost microbial communities from Stordalen Mire near Abisko, Sweden - I_Palsa_E3_3 | ecosystem: Environmental > Terrestrial > Soil > Palsa > Peat permafrost | place: Sweden...
ACGCGGGCGAGGGAGGATTCCTGCGCAAGGGGACCCCGGCCGAGGTGGCCACCCAGGGATCGGTCAACACCCGCATGGGAGTCGAACGCTGCGTGCGCTTCGCCTTCGAGCTGGCCGCCCGGCGACCAGCGCACCGTCTGACCCTGGTGCACAAGACCAACGTCCTCACCTTCGCCGGTGACCTGTGGAACCGCACCGTCACCGAGGTGTCGCATGAATTTCCGGACATCGCCTGGGACTACAACCATGTCGATGCCGCCTGCATCTACATGGTGGAGCAGCCGGGACGCTACGACGTCATCGTCACCGACAATCTGTTCGGGGACATTTTGACCGACCTGGCCGGCGCGGTCAGCGGAGGGATCGGCTTCGCCGCCTCGGCCAATCTCAATCCCGCCCGCACGGGGCCCTCGCTGTTCGAGCCGGTGCACGGCGCGGCCCATGACATCGCCGGGAAGGGGATCGCCAACCCTCTGGCGGCCATCCACTCCGCTGCCCTCATGCTCGAGCACCTGGGCCAGGGCGACCCGGCCCAGCGGATCCTCAAGGCACTGTCCGATCAGTCCAACGCCATGTCAACCCAGTCCACCACTCACCTGTCCACGACGGCCGTGGGCGACGCCATTGCAGAAAGGCTCTGAGAATGCCTATTACCCCAACGGAAAAGATATGGATGGACGGCGAGCTCGTCGACTGGGCCGAGGCCAAGGTCCACGTGCTCACCCACACCATGCATTACGGCTCCGGCGTCTTCGAGGGAATCCGGGCCTACCCGACCTCGAGCGGCGTCGCCGTGTTCCGCCTTGGTGACCACATCCGCCGTCTCTTCGCCTCGGCCAAGGTGTTCATGATCGACATTCCCTACACGGTGGACGAGATCATCGAAGCCACCCGCGAGGTGGTCCGGGTCAACGGTCTCACCGACGGCTGCTACCTGCGTCCACTGGTGTACCTCGGTTACGGCGAAATGGGACTCAACCCGCTGCCTTGCCCGACCAACGTGTCCATAGCCGCCTGGCCATGGGGCACCTACCTCGGTGATGAGGGCGTGGCCAACGGCGTGACGTGCAAGATCAGCTCGTGGCGGCGCCACGACCCCAACGCCGTCCCTACGGCGGCCAAGGGCACCGGGATGTACGTGAACTCCTCGCTGGCCAAGGTGGAGGCGATCAAGGCGGGGTACGACGAAGCCATCCTGCTCGCCCCTGATGGCAACGTCAGCGAATGCACGGGTGAGAACATCTTCATCGTGCGCGACGGTGTCCTCTTGACCCCGCCGACCTCGGACGCCGGGGCGCTGGACGGCATCACGCAGAGCTCCGTCGAGACCATCGCGGCCGACCTCGGCTTCGAGGTGCGGCACGAGCAGCTCATCCGCACGGACCTCTACCTGGCCGACGAGGCGTTTCTCACCGGGACTGCGGCCGAGGTCGTGCCGATCCGCGCCGTCGACGACCGCCAGGTGGGTGACGGAAAGCCCGGGCCGATCACGGTCGAGGTGCAGCAGACCTACTTCGCCGCCGTGCGGGGCGAGATCGATCGCTACAAGGACTGGCTGGATCATGTCGACTGACGCCCATACGCACGGGCCCGGCGAGGCCCATACGCACTCGCACCGGGCCCACGACTACGAGATACCGGACCTTCCCGAGTCCGTCGACATCTTCGACACCATCCTGCGTGACGGGAGCCAGCAGGAAGGGCTGTCCCTCACCGTGGCGGACAAGCTCCGGGTGGCCGAGCAGCTGGACCATCTCGGTGTCTCGTACATCGAGGGTGGATGGCCCGGGGCCAATCCCAAGGACATCGAGTTCTTCGCCCGGGCGCGCACAGAGCTCACCCTTTCGACCGCCACACTCGTCGCCTTCGGGTCCACCCGCCGCGCCGGAGTGCGGCCTGAGGATGATGCCGTCCTGGCCAACCTCACCGACGCCGGCGCGCCCGTCGCCTGCATCGTGGCCAAGACATGGGACCGTCACGTTGCCGAGGCGCTCCGCACATCGCTCGACGAAGCCGTGGCCATGGTGCGGGACTCGGTCCGCTACCTCGTGGCGCACGACCTGCGCGTCTTCCTCGACGCCGAGCATTTCTTCGACGGGTACCGGCGCAACCCGGACTTCGCACTCTCCGTGCTGGCGGCCGCAGAGGAGGAAGGGGCGGAGGCGCTGGTCCTGTGCGATACGAACGGCGGTTCGCTGCCCGACGCCGTCGGCCGGGCCGTGGCCGAGGTGCGGGCGCGCACGAGCGCCCAGCTCGGGATCCACTGCCACAACGACGCCGACTGTGCGGTGGCCAACTCACTGGTGGCCGTCCAGGCCGGGGTGACGCAGGTGCAGGGCTGCATCAACGGGTACGGGGAGCGGGCCGGCAATACGGACCTCTCGGCGGCCATACCGAATCTCTCGCTCAAGCTGAACATCCGGACGATCCCGGCCGACCGGATGGAACGGCTCACCCCGGTTTCGCACCACATAGCGGAGCTGGTCAACGTCGCCCCGAATCCCCAGCAGGCGTACGTGGGCAACTCCGTCTTCGCCCACAAGGGCGGCCTGCATGCCAGCGCGGTGGCCCGGAGCGCCGACCTCTACGAGCACGTGGTGCCGAGCTCGGTGGGGAACGGCACCCGCGTCGTCGTCTCGGAGATGGCCGGGCGCTCCACCCTGGCCATGAAGGCGGCCGAGCTCGGCCTCGAGCTCGACGGCGAGGTGCTCGGGCGCGTGCTCGACGAGTTGAAGCGCCTCGAGCACGAGGGGTACCACTTCGAGGTAGCCGACGGGTCACTGGAGCTGCTGTTGCGCCGGGCCACCGGTTGGGCGCCCGACTTCTTCCGCGTCGAGTCCTTCCGCGTCATCACCGACCACGGGGAGACCGCGGAAGTGACCACCAGCGCCCCGTTCGGCGTGACCACCGAGGCTACCGTCAAGGTGCATGTGGGCAGCGAGCGCATTGTGGCCACGGCGGAAGGGAACGGCCCGATCAACGCGCTGGACGCGGCGCTGCGCCGGGCCATCGGATCCAATTTCCCCGTGCTCGGCACCATCCACCTGACGGACTACCGGGTGCGCGTGCTCGATACGGGCAAGGGCACGGGCGCCGTCACCCGTGTCCTCATCGACACCACCGACGGCGAAGTCGTCTGGACCACCATCGGGGTGTCGGAGAACATCATCGAGGCCAGCTGGCAGGCCCTCTACGACTCGGTCGTCTTCGGTCTGCTCCACGGGACTTGAGACCTCCGCCGGCGACCACGGTCGTCCTGTCTTGCCTGGTCGGGCGGCCGCTGCACTAGCCTGCCCGCCTATGACCCAGCCGACGTTTGTCCCCATCAGCGAGGCGGACCAGGTACGGCCGGCCCGCCACCTCCACGTGCCGGGGGCGTGGACCACCAGCCGCCCGGCCGAGCTCACGACGCCGACGGCGCTCCGGGGCCCCAGTGTGGGCACCCCGGGCACCGACGCCGGCTTCGCCCTGCGGCTGGCGCGGCGCTTCGCCCACGACCTGAAGCTCACCGACGGCGAGCACGAGGAGGATGTCCTGCTCGGCTGTGGGCTCATCGCGGCACGCCGGGCGGCGCTGTACGGCCGGGGCCCGAGCATCTATGACCTGCAGGTGGCCCTGGCCCTCTGGGGATTCCTGGTCGACGCCCCCGCGGACCTGGTTGACGCACGCAAGAGGGTGTTCGCCTCGGTGTCCCACGACTACGTGGCGCAGCGCTCCCTGGTCGACGCCATTCCCGAGGAAAGCCTCCGCCTGACGCCGGCTGAAGCACGGGCAACGGTGGCCGGCAGTGCGGGACCCGCCGCGGTCCGTGCCGCGGGTGCCAGGGCCTGACCCGGGCGGCCCGTTCACAGACCGTACGGAATCGGGATGATGACCGGGTGATCGATCGACTCGAGATCGACGCCAACGGGTTGACGTTCACCGCGCGGGCCGCCGGTCCACACGACGGGCGCGGGGTCATCCTCCTCCACGGCTTCCCGCAGACCTCGTGGTCCTGGCGGTCGCAGCTCAGCGTCCTCGGCGAAGCCGGTTATCGCGCCGTGGCACCGGATCAACGCGGCTACTCGGTCGGGGCCCGTCCTCGCGCTGTGGCGGACTATCGGCTCGAGCATCTGGTGGCCGACGTGCTGGCGCTGGCCGACGCCATGGAAATGGAGACATTCGACCTGGTGGGCCACGACTGGGGTGGCATGGTGTCGTGGGTGGCGGCGGCCCGCTTCCCCGAGCGGATCCGCTCACTCTCGGTCGTCTCGACGCCCCATCCCCTGGCGCTTCGACGCGCTCTCCTCGGGGGGGACCCGGAGCAGGCGGCGCGCTCGGTGGACATGGACGACTTTCGCCGCCCCGAGGTGGCCGAGCGGTTACTGCTCGGCGCAGACTGCTCGGGTTCGGGGCTCGACGCGGTGTTCTCGGCCAGCGGCCTGGAGCGGGCGCACACCCGGGAATACCTCGCCGTGCTCACGAAGCCGGGGGCCCTGACGGCGGCCCTGAACTGGTATCGGGCGACGGGGGACGACGATCTGTCCGGCCTCCCGATGGTGAAGGTCCCGACGCTCTATGTCTGGTCCACGGGCGATACCGCCCTGGGCCGTCCCGCCGCCGAAGGATCCAGGGCGTTCGTGGCGGCCCCCTACCGATTCGTCGTGCTGGACGGCGTCACCCACTGGATCCCCGAAGTCGCCCCCCGAAAGCTCGCCCGGCTGCTCATGGAGCACTTGGCGACCACATGAGGGCCGATCGCCCGGAGGACCCGATCACCTCTGCGAGACTGTGGCGGTGACAGCTTCGAGCTTTGCCCTGACCGACGAGCAGCGACAGTTCCAAGCCACCATGCGCCAGTTTGCCGAGGAGCGGATCGCTCCCAACGCAGCCGAGGTCGACCGGGCGGCCGAATTCCCCTGGAAGTCGTTCGCCGCCTGCTGCGAGATGGAGCTCCCTTCCCTGGGCATACCCGAGGCCTACGGAGGTGCCGGGGCGGACATGGTGACGCAGGCGATCGTGACCGAGGAGTTGTCGCGGGTCTGTGCCTCGACGTCGCTGACCATCCTCATCTCCAAGCTCGGGATGTTGCCCGTCATGAACTGGGGGAGCGAGGAGCTGAAGAAGCAGTACCTGCACAAGGTGGCGGCCGGCGAGATACAGGCCAGCTACTGCCTCTCCGAGGCCGATGCGGGCAGCGATGTCGCCGCCATGCGGACTCGGGCCGTGCGCGATGGCGACGACTACATCTTGACGGGGTCGAAGTACTGGATCACCAACGCCGGCATCTCCGACGTGTACATCGTCTTCGCCAAGACGGACCCCAACGCGGGGGGCCGTGGCATCACGTGCTTCCTTGTCGACAAGGATTGGGGAATCACCGTCGCCAAGCACGAGGACAAACTCGGCATGCGGGGGAGCCCGACCGGCGAGGTCGTCCTGGACGAGGTGCGGGTGCCGGCATCGCACCGCATCGGCGAAGAGGGTCAGGGTTTCACCATCGCCATGCACACCCTGGACCGCAGCCGCCCCACCATCGGCGCCCAGGCCGTCGGCATCGCCCAGGGTGCCATCGACTATTCGGCCTCGTACATGAAGCAACGCCATGCTTTCGGCGCACCGATCGCCGACCTGCAGGGCCTGCGCTTCATGCTGGCCGACATGGCGACCCGGAACGAGGCGGCCCGAGCTCTCGTCTACCGCGCCTGCTCCATGATCGATGACGACCCGAGCGGCGAACTGACGCAGTTCGGCGCCATGGCCAAGGCGTTCGCGTCCGACACTGCCATGTCGGTCACCATCGACGCCGTCCAACTTCTCGGGGGGTACGGCTACACCAAGGACTTCCCGGTGGAGCGGTTCTTGCGCGACGCCAAGGTGACGCAGATTTACGAGGGGACCAACCAGGTGCAGCGGGTGGTCATCGCCCGCGAGTTGTTGAAGAACGCCTGAGGAGGGCGGGCTCGTACGCCGGCCCCTTCGTTTCGCGGGCTCGCACCATCAGGTGCAGACCGAGCTCGACGAGACCGACGCCGATCCGATTTCGCACGCGGGGCGAGATCTTTCGGCTCGCCCCCCGGCTCGGGACTGTCTCCCGGTCCGGGCAATCTCCACGTCGAAAAGTGTCAAGAGATATCTCTCGAAAGGTTTATTGCGAGAATCCGCCGGTGTGGTGCGGCGTGCTTCTGATCGATTGTGCTTCGACACCACCGCATGGGGCATGCTCTGTAGTGCGGGGCCCCGGGAGCGGGTCTGAGCAGGGTGATAAAGTTAGAACAGGTTCTATATCTGGCCCCGTCGGGGCAACCGGCCGGGTGCCGGTACGGGTAGGAGAAGGGACATCCATCATGGGCAAGCCGGTCATCGTCGAAGCGGTTCGAACGCCAATCGGCAAGCGCAACGGATGGCTCTCCGGATTGCGGCCGGCGGACATGCTGGGCGCCGCCCAAGTGGAGGTCGTCAAGCGCTCGGGGATCGACCCCTCCATCGTCGAGCAGGTCGTCGGCGGATGCGTGACGCAGGCGGGCGAGCAGGGCTTCAACGTGACCCGCACGGCCTGGTTGCTCTCGGGCCTCCCGTACGAGGTGGCGGCGACCACCATCGATTGCCAGTGCGGCTCCTCCCAGCAGTCCAACCATTTCGTCAACAACTTGATCGCAGCCGGTGCGATCGACGTGGGAGTCGCCTGCGGTGTGGAGGCGATGAGCCGCGTCCCCTTGGGGTCCAACTCCGGCCTGGGGGTCGGGCGATCCATCCCCGACGATCTGCCCTACGACATGCCTGACCAGTTCACGGCGGCGGAGCGCATCGCCGAGAAGTACGGGATCACCCGCGAGGACGTCGACTGGCTGGGACTGGTGTCCCAACAGAAGGCGGGCGTGGCCCAGGCCGAGGACCGTTTCGCCCGGGAAATCGTGTCCGTCGAGGCGCCGATCGTCGGCGAAGAGGGACCGCGGGGCGAGCACACGGGCGAGACGCTGGTGATCAGCAAGGACCAGGGCCCACGGGAAACGACCGCCGAAGGGTTGGCCAAGCTCAAGCCGGTCCTTCCCAACGGCATGCACCATGCGGGCAACTCGTCGCAGATCTCCGACGGTGCGGCCGCCGTGCTGTGGATGTCCGAAGAGCGGGCCAAGGCCGACGGCTACAAGCCGCGGGCGCGGATTGTGGCCCAGGTCCTTGTGGGATCGGATCCCTACTACCACCTCGACGGTCCCATAGCCGCCACGACCAAGGTCCTGGCCAAGGCGGGCATGACCATGAGCGACATCGATCTCTTCGAGGTCAACGAGGCATTCGCCTCCGTCGTCATGAGTTGGGCCAAGGTGCACGAGGCCGACATGGACAAGGTCAACGTCAACGGCGGCGCCATTGCGTTGGGCCACCCGGTCGGAGCAACCGGTAGCCGTCTCATCACGACGATCCTGCACGAGCTGGAGCGACGTGATGCCACCTACGGGTTGGTTTCCATGTGTTGCGGCGGCGCGTTGGCGACGGGCACCATCATCGAGCGGATCTGACGGTCACCGTCACCATCGAACGATCACAACCGGGAGAACATTGTGGAGTCGACTGAACACCTGACGTTCGCGCGCGAAGGCGCGACGGCCATCGTGACCATGAACCGGCCGGAGGCGAAGAACGCGTTGAGCCTGCCCATGTTGGTCGGCATGGCTGACGCGTGGGAGGAGATCGACAGCAACGACGACATCCGGTGCGCCATCCTGACCGGTGCCGGCGGCACGTTCTGTGCCGGCATGGACCTCAAATCCATGGGCGGAACGGACGGCGAGAAGTACAAGGCCCGGCGTGAGGCAGATCCCGATCTGCACTGGAAGGCGCTGTTGCGCCACTACGACGTGAAGAAGCCCCTCATCGCCGCCGTGGAGGGGTGGGCCGTGGCCGGGGGCACCGAGATCCTCCAGGCCACCGACATCCGGGTGGCCGGGGCCGGGGCTATTTTCGGGGTATTCGAGGCCAAGCGGGGCCTGTTCCCGCTCGGTGGTTCGACCGTGCGCCTACGGCGGCAGATCCCCTTCACCGTGGCCATGGATCTCCTTCTGACGGCCCGTGAGGTACGCGCCGACGAGGCGCTGCGCATCGGGCTCATCGGCCATGTGGTGCCCGATGGGACCGCACTCGAGAAGGCGCTGGAGATTGCGGCTGTGATCGGGCAGAACGGGCCCCTGGCCGTTGAGGCGATCAAGCGGTCGGTGCGCGAGACGGAGGGCATGTCCGAGGTCGACGGCCTGGCCCGCGAGCTCGAGATCGGCTGGCCCATCTTCGCCTCCAAGGATGCCACTGAGGGACAGAAGGCGTTCGCAGAGAAGAGGCCCCCCAACTTCACCCGACAGTGAGCCAACCGGTCCCACGGGTTGGCCACGACGTTCCCGGGCGTAGCGGCGCACCCCTCTCCACCGGGGACGAGGCGGGCAACCGGCTGGCTGCAGCCATCCGGCGCATCAGCGATGTCGTGGTGAGCCAGGAAGTGCCCGGGCCCGAGTTGGCCCTCGCCGCCGCGCAGCTGGCACAGATCGCACAGGGGCTCGAGGAGTGCGCGTCGCCGTCAACGACGTCGCGGATCGGAGCCGACCTGTCGGGACACCCGCAGGACTTCTTCCCGAACAGCCCGATCATCGGCTACGCCAATCCCATCGCTCCGCCGGCCGACGTGTGGGCGGTGGAGGGCGAGGACGGGCGACCGGAGGTCCGCGGCCGTGTCACCTTCCCCAGCCCCTACGAAGGCCCGCCCGGCTGCGTCCACGGCGGTGTCATCGCCGAGCTCTTCGACGAGTTGATGGGCGTGACCAATGTGGTGGCCGGCTCGCCCGGGATGACCGGCACGCTGACCGTGCGTTACCGCAAGCCGACTCCGCTCTCCGCTCCCCTCGACCTCGTCGCCCGTTTCACCGGCAGCGAGCGCCGCAAGACCTTCACCTGGGCCGGCATCTACCACGAAGGAGTCCTTACGGCCGAGGCCGAGGGCATATTCATCGGGGTGCAGTCGACGCAGGTGCAGAACATCCTTGGCGCCAACGCCGAGGTTTTTGCGAAGGCGGCGAACGCGGCGGCCGCCGAGGATCTCGGGGGTCCGGGGGGCAGCGCTCGCTGACCCGGGCCGGGTTCGACTTCCGGCCCGAACGCGGCGCCCCTTCAGCAGCCCACGCTGCCATCGACGAGCTCACGGATGAGGTCGGCGTGCCCGTTGTGCCGGGCGTACTCCTCGATCATGTGGTTGTAGATCCAGCGCAACGAGCAGGGCTCTCCTCGCCGGAGGCCCACATGATCGAGTGTGCACGAGGCTGCAGCGGCGCGGCTGGACTGGCATTCCGCCTTCCACACATCCAGATCGGCCGTCCAGTCTGCGTCGTCGAGGGGGACAAGTTCGCTGTCCTCTTCAGCAGGGTCGTACCAGATCGGGCCGGCATCGGCCTGGCGCAGGAGGGTTCGACGGAACCAGTTGCGTTCCACTTCGGCCATGTGCCGCACGAGCCCGTGCAGCGACAATTTGGACGTGGGCACCGGCCGGCTCTTGCGGGCGGTGTCACTCAGCCCCTCACATTTGAAGAGCAATGTCGTGCGGTGGTACTCCAGCCATCCCTCGAGCATCTCCCGCTCGCCCAACGTGAAGGACGGTTCTATGCGGCGCGGGTCCTCGATATCGTCAACCATTGGGAAAGGCCTCCGTTTTCGTGCACGCTCAGTCTTGCCGTTCCCCCTGGGCCCTGCCGAGCCGAGCCAGTTGCCGGAATCCGCTTCGCACGGCCCCCGAAGCGGATGCAAGAGTGGTCATGTGGCGCTCCCGACAGGCCGGCCGATCCACCGTGTGGTGGCAGGAATCCTGATCCGCCACGGGCGCGTGCTCTTGTGCCACCGGTCCGCCGATCGCACCTGGTACCCCGATGTATGGGACTTCCCCGGCGGCCACATCGAGGCAGGTGAGACAGCGCACCGTGCCCTGGTGCGTGAGCTGCGAGAGGAGGTGGGGATCGAGGCAGAGGCGCCCCCGGAGGCGGCATTCGAACGACTCGTCACGAGCGAGGTCGACTGCACGCTGTGCCTCATCACAACCTGGGTCGGCACGCCGTCGCTCGTGTCGCCCGAGGAACACGACGAACTGGCCTGGTGTTCGATGAAGATGGTTCGCCAGTTTCGCCTGGCCGACGAGACCTACCCCGGACTGATCGAGCGGGCGCTGGAGGTTGCGGACCGCTGACGCCGGCCGGTTGTCACGTTGCTCGAAGTTGCTTGGCCCGATCAATTTGGAGAAGTCGCGACTGGGCGGTGAGCCATTGAGTGGAACGATCCACCTGGCTCGGATGTGGATCATGCCGCAAGCCGAGGGGACTGTCGGTCAATGCACCGCAGCGGCGGCAGACCGACATCCGACCGTTCGTCTCCGGAGCGTGGTGCTCATCGAGTTGCGCGCCCACGTGGGATGCCTTGTCAGAGTCCATGATCCTCCGATCCATCGGCAGGCCCACATGGGCTGGTGCCGATGCGGAAGGACAGCAACAGGCCCCAGATGGCCGGGATCGTCCTTCGCCCCACCCTATGCCCGAAACGCTCCCGACGGGGGATCGAATCGCTCAGAGCGAGCGCTGGACGCCCTCCCAGTACGGATCACGCAACTTGCGCTTGTAGAGCTTCCCGTTGGGGTCGCGCGGCATCTCATTGGTGAAGTCGATCGACTTCGGCGTCTTGAATTTGGCCAGCCTGCCGGCGCAGTACTCCATGATCTCCCGGGCCAGCTCGTCGTCACCCTCGACGCCCTCTGCCGGCTCGATCACGGCCTTGACCTCCTCGCCCCAGTCGTCATGGGGGATGCCGAAGACGGCGGCGTCGCCCACCTTCTCGTGGGAGAGCAGAACGTTCTCGATCTCGGCCGGGTAGATGTTGGCGCCTCCCGAAATGATCATGTCGATCTTGCGGTCACGGAGGAAGAGGTACCCGTCTTCGTCGATCAGCCCGACATCGCCCACGGTGAAGAAGGACCCTATGCGGTTCTTCCGCGTCTTCTCCTTGTCGCCGTGGTATTCGAAGTGGGCCGTCTGCGTGGACATGTAGACCGTGCCGATCACGTTGGGCTCTTCGATGCGATTGCCATCGTCGTCGAAGACGGCAATCTCGGAGATGGGCCACGCCTTGCCCACCGTCCCCGGCTTCTCCAGCCACTCCGCGGCCGTGACCAGCGTGCCGCCACCCTCGCTGGCGGCGTAATACTCGTCGACGGCGTTGCCCCACCAGGCGATCATCTTGTGCTTCACGTCGATCGGGCACGGCGCGGCGGCGTGGATCATGTGGCGCAGGGATGACACGTCGTACTTGTTCCGCACCTCCTCGGGGAGGGCCAGCAAGCGGTGGAATTGGGTCGGCACCATATGCGAGGTGGTGACCCGGTACCGCTCGATCAGCCCGAGCATCTCCTCGGGCGTCCACTTGTCCATGAGGACCACCGTGTGGCCGATGTGCAGGGAGGCGCTCCCGAATCGCAGCACGGCCGTGTGGTAGAGCGGCGAACCGATGATGTGGACGTTGTCGTCGTGGGGCTGCACGGAGAACAGGAAGAGAACGCCCGAGAGTCCCAAGGCGGCCTCTTCGGGTGAGACGCCGAGCCGCTTGCGGAAGATCCCCTTTGGGTTTCCGGTCGTGCCCGACGTGTAGTTCATGACGTCCCCCAGGGTGCGGTCCCCCGGCAACGTCGTCGGCTGGGCATCCCGCGCCTCGGCGTACGAGGAGAACCCCTTCACCTCGCCGACGGCAAGCCGGCCCGCGGCGGGGAGTCCGGCCTCGTCGGCCGCGGCGACGCACGCGTCGGCAAAGCGTTCGTGGCCGAGGAGTACCTTGGCCCCCGAGTCCTTCAGGATGTAGGCGATCTCGGGGGCGACCAGATGGTGGTTGATCGGGACCAGGTACCACCCGGCCTGCAGTGCGGCGAGATAGGCCTCCAGCATCTCGGCACCGTTGGGGAGGACGGTGGCCACCACATCCCCTGGCTCGAGGCCCTGCGCTCGCAGCGCGTGGACCAACTGGTTGGCATGCCCGAGCAATTCCCCGGCGCGTACCGCAGCCCCCTCGGGTGTGATCAGGGCCACGTAATCGGGGTCTTCCTGGGCCAGGGCCCAAAATCCGAGGTCACCCATGGCAACGTTCCCCTTTTCGCAGTGCTGGTTCGGTCGGCGCCTGTTCGGCCTGCGCCACAGGGGCCGAAACGTAGAACATGTTCTACGTCACGGCAACTGTGCAGCCGGCTCGGCCGGCCTAGGCGGGATTCTCGACCAGGAGGACCGTCTTCGGATCCCCCGGCTCGGGCCCGTGTGTGCGGAGCCACTCCCTCCAGCGCCGCCGCGTGATGACAAGGACGGTCAATCCCCCGACGACCAGCAGGACGCCGGCGATCTGGACCAGCAACGAGCCGAGATGGCCGTCCTCACCGAGCCAGAGGTGCTCGTCGAGCGTCCGCTCGATTCCCCACAGAACCATGGCGGTACCGATGACGGTGCCGGAGGGATAGCCCGATCTGGTCGATCCATCGGGCCAGCGCGCCAGGCGCCGCTCGATGAAGATCAGGACCAGGTAGACGCCGAAGTCCTCTGCCGCTTGAAACAGGGGGACCGGCAGCCGACGGCCGTGCTGCCCGGCGTAGTACATGCCGAACCACTGATGGGTCGGGTGCCCGCCGCCGGCCACCATCAACTGCGGTCCGAGCAGACGGCCCAGGGCCCAAGAGGCCAGGAGCACCGGGGCGATGAGGTCCAGGGCCCGTCCGATCGGCAACTCGGGGCAGCGGCGGCGGGTGAGGAGAATGCCGGTGGGCACCGCGAAGAGGAGTCCTCCGAATGAGGAGAGCCCGCCGTGCCATATGGCCACCACCTGAGCCGGGTCGTGGGTGTAGTAGCTGAGGTTGGAGAGCACGTGGAGCGCCCGGGCCCCGATGACCGCAGCCAGAATGATCCACAGGAACACCCCGACGAACCAGTCGCTGCGGTAGCCGTTTCGCCGGAGCCGACGCTCGAAATAGGTGAAGGCGAACCAGAACGTGAGTGCCAGTCCGATGCCGTAGGTGTGGACCTGGAGCGGCCCAATGTGGAAGTCGACCGGTATCGGTTTCATGGCAAGCCCGGCGCCAGGTTACGACAGCGGGGGAGATCCGGGGGCGCGAGGACCGGGTTAGGGACGGCCGGCGCCGACGAATCCGTCGCCGAGTCGGAGACCCGTGTAATGCACGGACTGTCCGGTCTCGGGAGCCTCGATCATTTCGCCGGGGCCGACGTACATGGCCACGTGCTCGGAGCCGCCCGGGCCGTAGAAGAGGAGGTCGCCCGGCTGAAGGTCGTTGAGCGGGACCGGGGTGCTATCGGCCATCTGGGCCCCCGAATAGTGGGGGAGCCCCACGCCCACCTGGCCCCACGACCATGCCGTGAGCCCGGAGCAGTCGAACCCGGGGTCTCCCGATCCCTTCGGTGACTCGCCACCCCAGACATAGGGAACGCCGAGCTGGCTCTCGGCAGCCTGCAACGCACCGAGGCCGCCCGATGCGGTCGGCGGCGGTGCGGCGGTGGAGAACTCGGGTGAGGTTTCCGCCTGCACTTGCGCCGCTGCGATGCGAGCCTGCGCGACCACGGCGGCTTCATTGGCTTCCTGCACCTGCTGCTGGTGGATCAGGTTCGCGATCTGCCCGTTCTCCTGGGCCAGGGCGTTCTGCTGCGCCTGCACCTCCTGGGCATTCTGGTTGACGGCAGCCTGTTCGGCCGACACGGCCTGCTGCGCCTGCCCCTGCTGCGCCTGCAGCTGCGCCTGTTGCGCCTGCAGCGTGTTCTCCGCCGTGTGGAGGTTGTCCACGGCCAGATTGATGTCGCCCTCGGCGATCTCGTTGTACTCGTTTGCCGCGCCCACGGTCTTCTCGTTCCCGCTGAAGATGGGATTGTCGTTCGTTGACGCGCCGTCGGAGACGTAGTTGGCTATGGCCGCTTTCGAGAGCCTGTTGCGATCGACCGAAACCTGCTTTTGATCGCCGGCGATGGCCGCCTTGGTGCTGGCGATGCTGGCGGTGACCTGCTTGAGGTGGGCGGCGGCGGCGTCGTACTGCTGGCTCAGCGCAGACATCCGGTTCTGGGCTGCCGACAACGCGGATTCGATCGCCGCCGCGGTCGCTCTGGCGCTGCTGATCGACTCGCCCGAGGCGGGGCGCGTGACAAGGACCACAGTGCCCGATAACACTGCGACAAGGGCCATAACGGGCACCATCACCCGCCGGAGCACCCGAGCGCTCCGATCTGACCGGGGCGTGGAGTGGCTAGGGGGCCGCTCTACGTCAGTCACTATGGCGGGCATTCTTAGCGCCCCGCCGGGCAAGATTCAAACCGGATGGCCCTACTGGGCCTGTTCTTACCACTGGTAGGAACGATGAGCGGCGAGTCCGAAGGGTGGGAGTGAGCCCTCGGATCGGGCGCCACGGCCGGGCCGAACCGATGCGCTGGATACCCCGGGACATCGGGTCTGTGTGCCTTGCGGCACGGTTCGATCCGTTCGATCCGTCTGGCCATCCCTCCAGCTTGCCCGTTGCGGGAGGTGAAAGCTGGGTTCTCCGGGGACTACGGTCGGAGGCCATGGGTGAAATGATCGAATTCCCGAGCAACGGGTCAACGGCGGTCGGCTATCTCGCCACCCCTCCGGGAGGCAGTGGACCGGGATTGATCGTGATCCAGGAATGGTGGGGTTTGGTCGACCACATCCGCGACGTGTGCGATCGCTTCGCCGCGGCGGGATTCGTGGCCTTGGCACCGGACCTCTATCACGGGAGGACGATCGCCGAGCCCGACGAGGCGGGCAAGGCGATGATGGCCATGAAGATGGATCTGGCCGCCCGCGATATGAGCGGGGCGGTCGACGAGGTCGTTCGCCGGAGCGGGGCGCCCCACATCGGCGTCATCGGGTTTTGCATGGGTGGGGGGCTGGCGCTCGTGCTGGCCACGCAGCGGCCCGATGCCGTGGCCGCCGTGGTGCCCTGCTACGGCGTCATCCCGTGGCCCGATGCGCAACCCGACTATTCGGCACTCTCGGCGGCCGTGCTCGGGCACTATGCCAGCGACGACGGCTTCTTCACGCCCGAGGCGGCCGAAGCACTGGGCGAGCAGTTGCGCGGGCTCGGCAAGGAGGTCGAGATCATCGTCTATCCCGGAACCGATCACGCCTTCTTCAACGACACCCGGCCCGAGGTGTACAACGCCGAGGCCGCGGCGGCCCTGTGGGAGCGCAGCCTGGCCTTCTTCCATGCCCATCTCGGGTAGCAGCCTCGTCGGGTTGCGGCCCTGCTAGGCCGCCAAATCGGGTTTGTTACCATCTGCTCATGTCCGCTCGCTCCCGTGATCTTCCCCGTCGCTCCTGTCTTTCGACCCCCGGGTCCAATGAGAAGTTTCTGGCCAAGGCACCCACGGTCCCGGCCGACATGACCTTCCTCGACCTCGAGGATGCGGTCGCACCACTGGAGAAGGAGAGCGCCCGCCCGAAGGTCGTCGATGCCATCAAGAATCTCTCGTGGGATGACCGCGTGCTGTGTGTCCGGGTGAACGCGTGGGACACCGAATGGACGTACGGCGACGTCATCGAAGTGGTCGGGAACGCCGGGGAGCGACTGGACGAGATCATGTTGCCCAAGGTCCAATCGGCGGCTGAGGTGGTGGCGCTCGACCTCCTGCTGACCCAGGTGGAGAAGAAGTCGGGTCTGCCGGTGGGGCATATCGGCATTGAGGCGCAGATCGAAACCGCACGCGGTCTCATCAACGTCGACGAGATCTGTGCGGCATCGCCCCGTTTGGAGACGATCATCTTCGGGCCGGCCGACTTCGCCGCCAGCATCGAGATGCCCGTGCTCACCGGTGGTATCGAGATCCCCGAGTACCCGGGGGACCATTTCAACTACGTCTTCAGCCGGATCCTGATGGCGGGTAGGGCGAACGGCCTGCAGGTCATCGACGGCCCCTTTCTCAAGGTGCGCGAGCTCGACGCGCTGCGCCAGTACTCCATGCGCAGCCGCATGCTGGGCTACGACGGCAAGTGGGCCCTGACGCCCGACCAGGCGGGCGTGCTCAACGAGGTGTACTCGCCCACCCAGGAGCAGTTCGACCGGGCCTTCGACATCCTCGACGCCTACCAGCAGGCCACCGAGGGAGATCGAAAGGGGGCGGTCATGTTCGGCGACGAGATGATCGACGAGGCGAGCCGCAAGATGGCCATCAAGTTCGTGAGCCGGGGCGAGCGGGCCGGGCTGACGCGTAGCCCGGGTTGAAGGTCAGCCGATAAGGCGGCGGGCGATCACCTTGAGGGCCAGCGTCTCGTCGGCGCCCTCGAAGATGGACAGCACCCGGGCATCGACGAAGTAGCGGCTCACCGGGAACTCCTCGGCGTATCCCATGCCACCGTGTATCTGCATCGCCTCACGGGTGACCCATTCAGCGGCCCGGCACACGTACGCCTTCACCATGGAGGCCTCAAGCGTTCCCTCGCCCTGAGCCATCAAGCGGGCCACGTGGTACGACGATTGCCGCGTGGCCTGAATGATCACGGCCATCCGGCCCAGCTTGGCCTGGGTCAGTTGATAGTCGCCGATCGGTGACCCGAATACCTTGCGTTCTGCGGCATAGGCGACCGCCGCTTCGTAGGCGGCCTGCATGACGCCGAGGGCGCGGGCCGCCGTCTGCAGGCGGCCGTTCTCGAACCCCTGCATCTGGAGATAGAAGCCCTTTCCCAAGCCGTCGGATCCGCCGACCAGGTTGCCCTCGGGGACGAACCAGTTCTCGAATGACAATTCGTAGGAGTGCATGCCCCGGTACCCGATCGTGTCGATCGGACGCCCTTCGAGGCGACCCGATCCGGTGGCACCCGGCCGATCCTCCTCGGCCTGATCGAAGAGGAAGCCGTGACCGTCGCCCCTCGGCTTCTCCACCACGAACATGGAGAGGCCGCGGTGAGCCAGGGAACGATCGGGATCGGTACGGGCCAGCAGCATGAGCACATCGGCTCGTGCCGCAAAGGTGCACCAGGTTTTCACCCCGTTGATCAGCCATCCGCCTTCGGTCGGCGTCGCCGAGGTGACGATGCCGGCCACATCGGAGCCGAAGTCGGGCTCTGTCACGGCCACCGCGGCCAGGAGTTCGGCCGAGGCGAGCTTGGGCAACCAGTGCTTCTTCTGTTCTTCGGTGCCGCCGTAGACCAAGGCGCGTGTCAGGATCTCGGGCCGCGTGATGAGGGAGCCCCCGATGCCGAGCGACCCCCAGCTCAGTTCTTCGGTGGCGACCACCATGCCCATGTAGTCGCTTTCTCCGCCCGTGGCGAAGCCGCCATACTCCTCGGGGACGGACAGCCCGAATCCACCGAGCTCCGCCAGCCCGCTGATGATCTCCTCGGGAATGTCCCCGTTTGTCCGATGGACGTGCTCCGCATGAGGGCGGACCTTTTCTTCGGCGAAGCGATGGAACGTCTCACGCACGAGCTCGAAGTCGCTGCCGAGGTGACGCGGGCCCTCCACGGTGGCCAACGCCGCCAGTGCGGCCGGATCGCGCCGGGCCACCAGGAAGTCGGCTGCGGGAGCGCTCCAGCCGGTCTCCGCGCCCCACGCAGCCTCTCGCCCCGATACCCGGCCGACCAGATCGGCCAGGACGTCGGCCACGAAGGCGGTCGCCAGCAGCTCTTCGGTCTGGCCGGCGTCGCCATAGGTGAGCGTGGCCCGTGCCGATGCGACAGCTGCGGCCGCATGGGCGACGTCGTAGGCCACCACCTGGTTGGCATCGACCCCACCGTGGTCGCGCACGGCGGCACAGCCCGAATCAACGAGACCTTGGGCCAGCTCCACGGCTTCGGCCGCGGCGGCCATGCCGGGGGATGGGGTCTGCGTCATGAGGTCCGACCCTACTGTCTGGACTCCGAACCCCCGTCCCGAGCGCGTCGGCCGATGACGGTTACCAGCGGGGGCAGCACGACCGGATCATCCTCGGGGTCGACGCCGGTCAGCGACTCGAGGTAGCGCGCCACCGCGCCGGGGCCGACGCCTGCCGGCGCCTCCGCCCAGGCATCGATCACGTCGAGTCCTGCGTCGCGGATCAGGGCCGGGAGCAGCGCCCCGATATCGGGGTGACGCGCCTCCGGCATGGACATGGGGGTGCCGGCGATGCGGCCCGCCGACGTGATCGGCTCCTGGGCCACGACCCATGCACCCGGCTTCACCACCGCGGCCATGCGACGCACGACCACGGCCGGGTCGTGCACATGGAGGAGAAGGAAGCGACAGAACGCCAGGTCGACCTGCTCGGGCAGGACAAGATCCTCCCCGGCTTGGGTGAGGGCGACGACCTGGGTGTGGGCGGCCGCAGTGCGGGCCACTTCGTCTCTCGAGAGTGGATCGCTGTCCACGGCGTACACGCGCCCATCGCGTCCGACCATCTCGGCTAGGGCCACCGAGACGTCCCCACCACCCGCGCCGACATCGAGGCAGCGCCAGCCAGGGCCCAGCCCGAGCCGGTTCAAGGCCGTGACGAGCGGCCGCCGATAGACGTCGTCGCGCAGGCCCTTGAGTTCACGCATCGTCGAAATCCGAGTCGGCCGGTCCGTTCATGACATCGCACTCTACGGCTGCCGGGGGAGCGGACCTCCGCTCTCGATCGGGTGCTCACGGCCCGTTCAATTTGGTTCACACGCCCGTTCGGCCCTCGACCGCCTCGCGCGGCCGGTATCCTCGCCTTCGTGAAGGTGACCATGTTGCTCTGCGACGCCGCTCAGGTGTCGGACGGAAAGCTCTACATTCTCGGAGGGGGGTGGAGCATGACCGGGCCGGACCCCGTGCCCTCGGCCGTAGCCTTGAAGATCGACGTCGACTGGCACGAGGCGGAGACGTCGCACCACTGGGAGCTCTTCTTGGAGGATGCCGATGGCCAGCCGGTGCTCATGGAGACGCCCGACGGCACACAACCGGTCGAGGTGCGCGGTGAGTTCACCGTCAGCCAGCCTCGGGAGATTCCCGAGGGCTCTCCCATCGACGTGGCCCTGGCCGTGAATCTAGGGCCGATTCCCTTGGCGCCCGCCACGCGCTTTGCCTGGCGCTTGACCATCGACGGCGATTCCCTTCCCGGCGCTTCGCTGGGTTTCACCACACGCCCACGCGCCGCGACGCCTGACGAGCGGTGACGATATACGACCGACCTTTTGGTCGCTATCTCGAAGATTTCGTCCCCGGCGACGTGTACCGGCATTGGCCCGGCAAGACGGTCACGGAGGCTGACGATCACCTCTTTTGCATGATCACGATGAACCATCACCCCTTGCACACCAATGCGTGGTTCGCCGAGAACGAGACGGTGCAGGGAAAGAATGTGGTTGTCGGCAACCTCGTCTACTCACTCGCGCTCGGCATGAGCGTGCCCGATGTCAGTGGATCGTGCATCGCCAACCTCGAGGTCGAATCGCTGGTGCACCGCTCGCCCACGTTTCATGGCGACACCATCTATGCCGAGACGAGGGTGCTCGAGGCGACGCCGTCGAAGAGCAAAGACGATCGGGGGATCGTCACCGTCGAGACAAAAGCCTTCAACCAACGGGGCGAAGAGGTCTGCTATTTCAAGCGCAAGCTCATGGTGTGGAAGCGCGATCATGCACCGGCGCGCCGCCGTCCCTACGCCGACGACGTCTGGGACTGAACCGCCATCGGCGGCAAGGGTTCGACGGTTCCAACAGCGCTTGCTGAATTGGGGGGCGGCCCACCGGCGCGATCTTCCCTGGCGCGCCACCCGCGACGGGTGGCGGATCCTGGTGAGCGAAATCATGTTGCAGCAGACCCAGGTCGATCGGGTCATCGCCTCCTACACCGCGTTTGTGGATGCGTTTCCGACCGTTGCCGCCTGCGCCCGGGCCGGCCCGGGTGATGTGGTGCGCCTGTGGTCGGGTCTGGGTTACAACCGACGAGCACTCAATCTGCACCGTGCCGCCGTCGTGATGGCAGAGCAGCACGGGGGCAGTGTGCCGAACGACGAGCAATCCCTGCGCGCCTTGCCCGGCGTGGGTCCCTACACCGCACGGGCGGTGCTGTCCTTTTCCTTCGAGGCCGATGTGGCGCCCGTCGACACCAATGTCGTCCGGGTACTGGCCCGGAGCGTGGCGGGCACAGGCTTGCCGTTGCGCCAAGCGCAGTCGTTGGCCGACCACCTCCTGCCGGCCGGACACTCTTGGGAGTTCAATCAGGCCATGTTCGATCTGGGCGCGACCGTCTGCACCGCCGCACGTCCCCAATGTGGTCGATGCCCCTTGCGCCATCAGTGCCGATGGAAGCGCGCCGGCCTGACCGATCCTGATCCGTGGCGGGCCAGTCCGTCCGTGCAAACGCAGGCTCCTTTTGCCGGCTCGGACCGGCAGGGTCGCGGCCGGCTCGTCCATGCCCTGCGTTGCGATGCCGTCACTCGGGTCGGCCTCGCCTCCGCCTGTGGTTGGCCGGACGATCCGGTGCGGGCCGAGCGGATCACGGCCTCTCTCGTGGCCGAGGGCTTTGCCGAGTGGACCGACGGCAGCCCGCCGCAGCTGCGGTTGCGCTGAGGGATGCGCGGTCAGGAGGCGAGAAACTCGAGGACGAGCCGGTTCACGGTCTCGGGTTGTTCCACGTGCATGAAGTGGCCCGCATCGTTGATCACCTCGAGGCGGGATCCCTCGGCGAGAAAGTCGAGCGGGTTGCCGATCGAACTGAGCAGCATGCACCCGTCGTCACGCCCGTGCAGATAGAGGGTGGGCTTCGGTGTGGGCAGAAACGCAGCCGCCTGCTCATCGGCCAGGTCGGGGTCCAGAAGTTCCGTGTCGTAGAGTGCGCGGTAATAGCCGATCGCCGCAGCAATGTGGGCCGGATCCCCGATCGACTCCTTGACCCGGGCCACGTCCCACGCGGCGTCATAGCCCGGCGACCAGTCCCGCCAAAGTCCATCGATGAAGGCGAAGTCATCGAGCGGGAGAGCGATGTCGGCCAGGGGAGACTGAAAGAAGAAGGTGTACCAGCTGCATTGCAGCTGCGCGTAGGTGAAGAGTGACATCCCGATCGATGCCGTTGGTGCGACGGCCGCGGTGACGGCTCGACGCCACCGGTTCGGTTGATGTGCCACGGCGGCGTAGGCGGTCAATGCCCCCCAGTCATGTCCGATGATCACGGCGTCCTCCCGACCCCCGAGTGCATCGTGGAGCATGTTGGCATCGCGGGCCAGAGCTCCGATCTGGTAGCGACCGTCGCCGGGGATCTCGGTCGGGGCGTATCCCCGCAGGAACGGGGCCACCGCGTGGAACCCGGCCGTGGCCAGTTCAGGAAGGAGAAAGCGCCATGTATGCGCCGTATCGGGAAACCCATGGAGGCACAGGGCAAGGGGGCCGTCGGCCGGTCCTTCATCGAAGCAGGAGAACTGCAACCCATTGGTCGTCACCGTGCGTTGATCCATACCGACCAAACGTACCGCCCGCAGCACGGGTATCGTCTATCCGGTGCACGTCACGTTCTATGGCGTCCGGGGGTCTTGTCCGTGTTCGGGGGATCGCTACCGGCGATACGGGGGTAACACGTCATGCCTCGTGGTCAACATCGAGGGCGACGAACCCCTCATCCTCGACCTGGGGACGGGTCTCCGTGCGCTGGGCGATGTGCTGCTCGAGGAGGTCCGGTCCCTCGGTGCGCCGCTGCACGCCACCGCTCTTCTCACGCACTTGCACTTCGATCACATTCAGGGCCTCCCGTTCTTCGGTCCGCTGCAGGACCCCGGGGCCCGACTGACGGTGCACGGGCCCGCGCAAGCCAAGGGCACCCTGAAGGACGCGTTCAACGCGGCGGTGCAACCCCCGGTCTTCCCGATCAACATGGACGAGTTCCGAGGCGAGTTGATCGCGATAGACACGGGTGACGAGGACTTCTCGATCGGCTCGGCGAAGGTCATGGCCCGCTCGATTCCGCACTGTGGCATAACGCTCGGTTACCGCATCGAGGCGGATGGGCGATCGATGGCCTACCTACCCGACCACCAGGCGCCGCTCGACCGCCGGACCATCTCCGACGCCGTCCTCGAGTTGTGCCGGGACGTGGATCTGCTGGTGCACGATGGCCAGTACACCGAGGACGAATTTTCCACCAAGGCCAATTGGGGCCACTCGACCGCGGCCTTCGCCGTACATGTGGCGGCCGAATCGAACGCCAAGAGGCTCATCCTGACCCATCATGATCCTTCGCACGACGACCGTGATCTCGATCGCTTTTTGGCGCGGGCCCGGCGTCTCGCCGAAGCCAAACAGCTCGAGGATGTGTCTTCAGCGCACGAATCGCAGTCGATAGACCTCGGGCGGGTGTAGGTGTCGGGCCTCGACCAGGCCCGGTTCCGCGAGGCGCTGGGTCACTTCGCCACCGGCATAACAATCGTGACGGCGACCGATGCGGGGGAGCCGGTCGGCTTCTCCTGTCAGTCGTTCGCCGCTCTCTCGCTCGATCCACCGATGGTGATCCTGGCTCCGGCCAAGACTTCGACCAGCTGGCCCCGCATCGCCCGGGCCGGGTCGTTTTGCGTCAACATTCTCGGTGAGCATCAAGAGGCGGTATGCCGCGCCTTCGCCGTCTCGGGCGGGGACAAGTTCGACGGCATCGACTGGAGCCCCGGGGTTACCGGGGCTCCGGTGATAACGGGCTCGCTTGCGGTCGTCGAGTGCACGCTCGGCACAATTTATGAAGGGGGCGATCACGAGCTGGTCACCGGACATGTGGTGACCATGGAGATCGGCGAGGGGTCGCCACTGATCTTCTACCGTTCGGGGTTCGGCCGTTTCGTAGCCTGATCGGGGCGCTGCTACCGTTCGGCCGATGCCCGATCTGATCGCCTCTCCGACCATCGACGATGTCCTGCTGGTGCGACCGGACGTCCACGGTGACGAACGGGGGCGTTTCGTGGAGACGTATCGCCGCAGCTGGTTCCCGCTCGGCCGGGAGATGGTCCAGGGCAACCGCTCGGAGAAGCAGGCCGGTGCCGTGGTCGGATTGCACTATCACCTGCATCAGGCGGACTACTGGTATCTCCTGCGGGGTAAGGCCCGGGTCGTGCTGCACGATCTCCGGCACGGCTCGGCAACCGACGGGGCAACCGAGCTCATCGACCTCGACGGGGACATCGACCAGGGCTTGTTCATACCCCCCGGGGTGGCGCATGGTTTTGCCGCGTTGACGGACCTCTTGCTCTGGTATCTGGTCGACGGCTATTACAACGATTCCGACGAGCTCGGTTTGGCCTGGGACGATCCGGCCGTGGGCGCCGACTGGGGGCTCACCGATCCGATCCTGTCGAACCGGGACAAGGCGAACCCGCGGCGCGATGCCATCCCGGACGGCCTTCGCCCCCGGATGGTGCTGCGGACATAGGGGTACCAGCGGTACCCGGGTTGCGCCATCGGCCACCCCGACACGATCGGAATCCTGCAGCGCCGCCGGCCGTGTGGCCGCGGTTTTTCGTGGCCACCGCGTCCTGTTGAATAGGAGGTGGTGCTCATCGGTGGGATCGTGGCGGCTGTCGTGGTGGTGGCGCTCACCGTCACGCTCCTGACCAGGCGGGTGGCGCATGACGACGCGCACTCGGTCGAGGGATATCACCACGCGCTGCACACGCTGGAGAGCATCAAGGCGCACCCTGTCGCACCGGCGCCGGACGCCGAGCCGGGCGGAGACCTGAAGCCGGCCTACCCGGAGAGCGCCGTTCGTCTCGCCGGGACCTCTACGGTCCGCGTGACCGATGCGCGTTCGGCGCGGGTACCTCCGGTGCCTCTGCCGGCCGCCGTCGACCCCGAGAATCCCGTAACCTTCGAGGACGCGGCGCTGCCGCTGGTCCCCATGATCTCGCACGGCAGCGGACAGCGCGACAAGGCCATGGTCTCCATCAACCATCGACCGCGGCGCCTGGCTGCGCCGGCGACGGCCCTGACCGCAGTCTCGGTCCTGATCGTGGTGCTCCTCCTCACGGGATCGCACAGCGTAACGCCGCCACATCACCACAAGGCCGGTGCGGCGGGTGGAACCACCAGCTCGTCGTCGCCCACGTCCCCTCCAAAGAAGACCGAGACGACCACGCCGAGCACCCAGACTGCGCCGCCCCCGCCGCAGTCCTCGGTGTCCCCTCCGCAGCTGAGCACCAGCCAGAGTGCGACCTACGACGTGGTGGGCAGCGAGTTCACGCTGGATCTCTCTGCCACGTCGGGATCGTGTTGGGTCGACGTGACGAACTCCACTTCGGGCACGACCTATTTCGAGGGCGTCCTCGAACCGGGGGACCAGCATGCACTGAACGCCACCGGACCGGTCACCGTCGTCGTTGGCGCGCCGACGGCTTTCGGGGCGTCGGTGAATGGGAACGCGGTCGTCCTACCTGCGGGGTTTCAGACCCCGTTCACCATGAACTTCGTCACTGCCGTCCCGCCGTCGGGTTGACAGTGCCCGGGCCGGTCTCCTCGGGCCCGGAGAGCATCCCCAGCGCATGGAGGAGAAAGGCGAACACGAGCGCCTCCTCCTTCCAGGCGTCGTAGCGACCAGACGGACCGCCATGGCCCGCACCCAGCTCCGTCCGCAGCAGCACCTTGCTCGAGGGGGAAAGGGCCCGGATCTTTGCCACCCATTTCGCCGGTTCCCAGTAGCTGACACGGGGGTCGTTGAGACCGGCGGTGACCAGCAGGCTGGGGTACGAACGCGGCGATCCGTCGGCGTTGCGGGCGGTGACGTTGTCGTACGGCGAGTACGACAGCATCCGCCGGTAGGCCGCCTCGTCGGCGAGCGGATTCCCCCACTCCTCCCACTCACCCACGGTGAGCGGGAGGGAGTCGTCCAGCATGGTGGTCAGGACGTCGACAAAGGGCACCTGGGCCACCATCGCCGCGAAGAGCTGCGGCGCGCTGTTGGTCACCGCACCGATGAGGAGACCCCCGGCCGAACCGCCCCGGCCGGCCAACGCCTCGGGGCGGGCGATACCCTCGGCGACCAGGTATCGGGCACACGCAATGAAGTCGTTGAACGTGTTGGTCTTGTGTTCCATACGGCCGTCCTCGTACCAGGCTCGACCCATCTCGCCGCCCCCGCGCACGTGGGCCACCGCGTAGACGGCGCCGCGGTCGAGGAGCGAGAGCCGGTGGGGGGAGAACGTCGGGTCGATGGAGTGCTCGTAGGCGCCGTACCCGTAGAGAAGGCAGGGAGCCGGCAGCTCGAGTCCCCTCCGGTGCACCAGCGAGATGGGCACACGGACCCCGTCGTCGGCTTCGGCCCAGACGCGGACCGTGGTGTAGTGCTCCGGATCGAAGTCACCCAGGACCGGCTCCTGTTTGAGCAAGGTCTCCGCCCCGCTGTCGAGGGCGATCTGCAGCACGGACGACGGTGTGACCATGGATGTGCGCCCCACCCTGATGGACGTCACCTCCGCTTCGGGGTTCGCCCCGAGCCATGACGACGACGGGCTCTCGGTCGCCGGAACGATCCAACTCGTGGAGAGGCGGTCGCCCGCCCAGGGATCGGTGCCGCCCGCCAACGGCACCACCCGGAGGAACGTCTCGGCATCAGATCGCTCACTGAGGACGAGCAGGTTCGAGAATGCGTCGACGTCTTCGACGCGCACCCCTGGTCGGTGCCGGACGACCTCCTGCCAGCCGCCTACGGACCCCAGAGCGCCGTCCGGCGCCGCCAGGACCCGGAAGTCCAGGGCGTCCTCATTGGTCAGGACGATGAACCAGCCCGGGTGGCCCTCCGTCGTGCGGAGATGGTCGACGGCGTACTCGATGCCCTCGCGGCGGGGAATGACGAGGCGCGGCTCGGACGTCGGGTCGTCTGCCGGTATGGCCAACCACTCGGTGGTGTTGGTGCTGTGCAGGGCGACCAGCACGAATGCCCCGTTCCGGGTGCGACCCGTCCCGAGGGAGAAGCGCCGGTCGTCTTCTTGGTAGACCAGCGCGTCTCGCGCCGGCTCTGTTCCGAGCTCATGGCGCCAGAGCTGATGGGGACGCATGGCCTCATCGAGGCGGACATAGAAGACCACGGTCGAGGAACTCGACCAGGCCAACCCGTAGCCCGTGTCAGGAACGACCTCGGGTGCCGCGCCGACCGGCCGACCCGGCCGGATCGACTGGAAGTGGAGCTCATAGCGCTCGTCACCTGCGGTGTCGGTCCCGTAGGCCAACATCTCGTGATCGGGGCTGACGGCAGCGGTGCCCACGGCGAAGTACTCGTGTCCGGCGGCCAGGGCGTTCTCGTCCAGGAGGACCTGCTCGTCCGCCCCGGGTTCCCCCGCCGGGGGCAGCTCGTCGACGTCTCCCGCGGGCCGTCGGCAGTGGATGCCGTAGCTCTTCCCCTCCTCGGTGCGGCCGTAATACCACCATGGACCCCGGCGGGCGGGCACGGACATGTCGGTTTCGAGGATGCGGGCCTTCATCTCCTCGAAGAGGTCGGAGCGCAATCGGTCGAGCGGGCTGAGGACCGCGTCGGTGTAGGAATTCTCGGACTCCAGATAGGCGAGGACCTCGGGGTCCTCTCGGTTTCGCAGCCAGTACCAGGGATCTTGCCGATCATGGCCAAAGCTGGTGAGCGTGTGGGGCCGCTGCGCGGCCCGGGGCGGAGTTTCCATGCCGGCGAGCCTGCCACGGCGAGGCTACGGCCGTGGCAGAGTTTCGCGTTTCGGCTGGCCCGGGTAGTTGTTACTATCTACATAGGGGAAATACCTCCCCGTGATCTCAGGAGCCCTATGGCTACAACCGATCTCGATCTTGGTCGCTACCAGCTTGGTTGGAGCGACGCCGAGGACTACGTCTTCAAGCCCAAGAAGGGCCTGAACGAATCCATCGTCCGCGAGATGTCCGAAATGAAGAACGAGCCACAGTGGATGCGCGACTTCCGGCTGAAGTCGTTGAAGCACTTCGAACGCAAGCCGATGGCACCGTGGTTCGCCGCGCACATGCCCAACCTCGACTTCAACGACATCTACTACTACATCAAGCCCACGGGTGGGCAGGTGGACGACTGGGAGGACCTCCCGGATGCCATCAAGAACACCTACGAGAAGCTGGGCATCCCCGAGGCCGAGCGCAAGTACCTCTCCGGGGTAACGGCCCAGTACGAGAGCGAAGTGGTCTTCCACCGCAATCGGGCCGACCTCGAGGAGCAGGGCGTTCTGTTCTGCGACATGGACACCGCAGTGCGGGAGTACCCCGAGCATGTCCGCCGGTGGTTCGGCACCCTCATCCCGCCCAACGACAACAAGTTCGCCGCACTCAACTCGGCCGTGTGGTCGGGTGGGTCGTTCATCTACGTGCCACCGGGCGTCAAGGTCGAAATGCCCCTGCAGGCGTATTTCCGGATCAACGCAGAGAACATGGGGCAGTTCGAACGGACGTTGATCATTGCCGACGAGGGTTCGCAGGTGCACTACATCGAGGGATGCTCGGCCCCGGTCTATTCGACCGATTCCCTGCACTCGGCGGTGGTCGAGCTGGTGGCGCTGCAGGGCGCCCGCATCACGTATACGACCATTCAGAACTGGTCGACCAACGTCTACAACCTGGTCACCAAGCGCGCCCGTTGCGAGGCGGAGGCGCACGTCGAATGGATTGACGGGAACATCGGGTCGCGCCTGACCATCAAGTACCCGTCGGTCTACCTCATGGGGCCCAAGGCATCGGGAGAGGTTCTCTCCGTCGCCTATGCCGGCGCAGGTCAGCACCAGGATGCCGGGGCGAAGATGTTCCACGTTGCTCCCGAGACGACCTCGACCATCGTGTCCAAGTCGATCTCCAAGGACGGCGGCATCACCACCTACCGGGGCAAGGTGCACGTCGACCCCGGCGCCACCGGGGCCAAGTCGTTCGTGCGCTGCGATGCACTCCTCCTCGACGACGAATCGACGTCGGAAACGAAGCCCTACATGGAGGTCGGAGAGCGCGACGCCCGCATCGGCCATGAGGCCACGGTCTCAAAGGTGGGCGACGACCAGCTCTTCTACCTGATGAGCCGCGGGCTGTCCGAGAGTCAGGCCATGGGCATGATCGTCAACGGCTTCATCGAGCCTGTGACCAGGACTCTTCCCATGGAGTACGCCGTGGAATGGAGCCGTCTGATCGAGCTGCAGATGGAAGGCTCCATCGGCTGACCGGCTTGACCTGGGGTGGCGTGGCACCATAGTGGGGTGCCAATGCGCGAGGAATGCACCCACTTTCAGAGCCGGACCTACGCCTCTGGCGAGGCAGCCCGCTTCTGCGTGCTCGACCTGGCGCCCGAAGCTCCGTGGCGGTGTCCAGAAAATTGCCCGTCCTACCATCGACGGCTGGCCGATGTCGGGTGGGTGCACGGCAGCCTGGTGGAGCCGGCCATCGAGGACGAGCCGGGACCGGGGGGCCCCGAGGTGGCGGAGTTCCTGAGTTCTGTCGAGGACATCGTCAATGACGTTGCCCCGGGCATTCTGGCCGAGGTCCGTGCCGATGACGCCCGCAGGGAGCGAGCGGAAAACCGCTGGTGGCGTCGGAAGCGTTGAGGTCTAGGACCCGCTGAACGTGGGTGGCCGGCGCTCCATGAACGCCGTCATTGCCTCGACGAGGTCGTTGGAGCCGAGCATGCCCGCATTCCAGGTGGCGACGTAGTCCAGTCCTTCGGCGACCGTGCGCCCCTCGTTGGCGGTCAGGACCGCCTTCGTCCCTTGCACCGCGAGGGGGGAGTTCGCCGCGATCTCGTCCGCCAGCTCGTAGGCCGCCTTGAGGACACCCTCGGCGTCGGCCGCCACGTCATTGACCAGCCCGATTGCCTTCGCCCGTTCGGCGCTGATGTCCTTTCCGGTAAAGGCCAGCTCAGCCACGTGCCCGGCCCCGATGATGGAGGGCAGCCGCTGCAGGCTTCCGAGATCGGCCACGATCGCCACCTTGGCCTCCCGGACCGAGAAGATGGCGTCGGCGGACGCCAGGCGTATGTCACAGGCGGCGATGAGGTCGACGCCACCGCCGATGCAGTAGCCGTGCACGGCCGCGATCACCGGCTTCGAGCACTGCGCCACGGCCGTGATGGATGCCTGCAGGCGCAGGACGTCATCGCGGGCGCCCCGGGCCCGTACCGCCGCCGAGGTCCGTTCACCACCTGCAGTCGCGGTGCCGCTGAGGAGGCCGCCCATGGCCTTGAGGTCGAGCCCCACCGAGAAGTGGGGGCCTTTCGCGGCCACGACGACCACGCGCACGCCCGGATCGTCGCTCACCAGCTTCATGGCCTTGGGCAGGTCACGCCAGAGGTCCTCGCCCATGGCGTTGCGAGCCTCCGGGCGGTCCAGCCACACCGTGGCGACGGCGTCGTTCCGCTCAATGGTCAGAACCGGGGATTCAAAGGTCGTGTTCTTTGCCATCTCAGCAGGCTAATGCCCGGAAGCGGCAATCCGGAGGGCCACTAGAGTGCAAGGCAGTAGGTCCGCATCATGCAGGCGATTGCCGGTCACCCCACCGACCGTTCGCCGGGCCGCACACGCATCCGAAAGAGGTTCACCCTGCACACGTTCAGCGCCGAGGATTCCGCCGCCCTCGCCGGGCCGCAATGGCTGCGCGATCGACGCGTCGAGGCCCGCCAGGCTCTGGAATCGTCCGTCATGCCCGCCGAGAGCGAGGAAGTGTGGCGCTACACGCCCATCGACGAGCTCAACCTCGACGAATTCGAACCGGTGACGACCGTGCCGGCGTTTCTGCCCGAAGAGGGAAAGATCTTCAGTGAGCTGGTGGCGTCGACCCTCGGCCCGCTGTCGGGTCAGGTGCTGGTGCACAACGGATATCCCCTCGCCTTCAGCCAATCGGGTGCCGAGAGCACGTTCTCGTTCGGCGGAGCCAACGACATTTCCGGCGGCCCGGCGATGGTGGGCGGCGTGCAGAGCGGCGGCGACGCGCTCGTCCGCCTCAACGACGCCTTCCTGCCCGACGCCGTCCTCGTCGACGTGCCCGCCGGCGTGGTGGTGCCCGATCCGATCCTCGTCGTCCACTGGTGTGCGGGCGAGCATCCGGCGTCGGGCCCAGCCGTTTTTCCCCGTACCTGCGTCCGGCTCGGAGACGGCGCCAGCGCAGCGGTCGTGGAGGTCTTTGCCGGCCCACCGGGCACCACGCGGTCGCTCGTGGTGCCTGTCGCCGAGCTGCTGGCCGGCAGTAGCGCATCGCTTTCCTACGTGTCGCTCCAAATCCTGAACGACGCCGCATGGTCCATCGCCCGCCTGGCGGCCCGGGGAAGCGACGACTCGGTGGTGCGGACCTTCACGGTTGGGCTCGGAGGCGATTACGACCGGGTACGGTCCGACGTCTGCGTGGACGGCCGGGGAGCCCGGAGCGAGATCCTTTCGGCCTACCTCGGAAATGGCACGCAGGTCCATGACGTCCGCACGCTGCAGGATCACGTGGCCCCCCGGACCAACAGCGAATTGCTGTGTCAGGGCGCGGTGGCCGGTACATCCCGCTCCGTGTACAGCGGGCTCATCCGCGTCCACCGCGGCGCCGTGCGATCCGACGCGCGCCAGACCAACCACAACCTCGTACTCGACGAGGGTGCCCATGCAGATTCGGTTCCCAACCTTGACATCTTGGAGAACGACGTGAAGTGCGCGCACGCGTCGACCGTCGGCCCCATCGACGAGGATCAGCGCTACTACATCGAGTCGCGTGGCGTGACACCCGATGTGGCCGAGGGCCTCATCGTGCAGGGTTTCTTCGACGACATCATCGATCGTGGCCCCATTCCTTCGGTGACACCCCTGCTGAAGCGAGAGGTGCACGCCCGGCTCGAGGTTGCCTTCGGAAATCGCCAGTTGGTCGGGGCGGTGGGCGATGCCTGAGACCGTGATCCTCTGCCGGACGGACGAACTGTCTTCGGGTCAAGCGAGACGTTTCGATGTGGCGGGCCATCGCATCGCCCTGGTGCGCACCGAGGACGAGTTTCACGCCGTCGGTGATCGATGCAGCCACGAGAATTACTCGTTGGCCGAAGGAGAGGTGTGGGTCGACGAACGCGAGATCGAGTGCCCGCGTCATGGCAGCACCTTCGATCTGCTGACCGGATGTCCGTGCTCTCTCCCGGCCACGCACGCCGTCGCGGTCTACGAGGTACTGGTCGCCGACGGCAACGTCTCGGTGGTCCTGCCATGACGGGGCATACCTTCGTCGTGGAGGGCCTGCACGCGTCGGCCGGAGGACGCGACGTGCTCCATGGCATTGATCTCGAGGTCAAGAGCGGAGAGGTCCATGTCGTCATGGGTCCGAATGGATCGGGAAAGAGCACGTTGGCCCACGCCCTGATGGGCCGGCCGGGCACCACCGTGACGGCGGGCAGCATCCGGATGGACGGCCAGGAGCTGGTCGGGCAGCCGGCGTGGGTCCGGGCCCGGGCGGGCTTGTTCCTGGCTCTGCAGAATCCGGTGGAGGTTCCGGGCGTGGGGTTGCGCGCCCTGCTCAATGCCGCCGTGGACGGTAGCGAGAGCGCCACGCTCGACCAGCGCTTGGCCGATGAGGCCAAGGCCGTCGGCCTGGATGCCAGCCTGCTCTCGAGAGCACTGAACGTCGACCTCTCGGGCGGCGAGAAGAAGCGTACCGAGATGGTGCAACTCGGTGTTCTGCATCCGCCGATATGCATCTTGGACGAGATCGACTCCGGTCTCGATGTGGACGCGTTGGGGGACGTGGCGAGGCGGCTGCAGCTGGCCACCTCGGAGTGGCAGGTGGGCCTTCTCGCCATCACGCACTTTCACCGGTTCCTCGTCGAGTTGGAGGCGGACATGGTGCACGTCATGGTGGACGGGCGGATCGTGGCCCGTGGGGATGCCGATCTGGCCCTCCAGCTCGAGCAGACGGGTTACGCCGGCTACGCCACCTAGAGGGGCCCGGGACGGCTCACAGAAATGAAGAGGGGGCCGGGGTGACCCGGGCCGGGACCCCCCGCTTGGTACCGTAGGTCTCCATGGCGAATGGTCGTCCACCGGACGACGGGTCCAGTCGCTCATCCCGCCGTAGACGTGACAAGGTTGCGAACGCGGGCGGGCTGGAGGCCCTCGGGAAGCAGATCGGCCCAGAGCCGGTCAGCGGTGGCGTGGCCAACGAATCCGGCCTCAAGGCGTTAGGGGCGCGCATCGACGAGTCGGAACGACCGCGCCGTCGCGAGCGCCGCTGGAGTGTACGGCGCAAGGTCGTCGTCGCGTTGGGCTGCGTCCTGGTGCTCGTCCTCGTTGCGGTTGGCGCGGGGTACCTCTTCCTGCAACGGAGCATCGACAGCATCAACCATCTGCACGTGCGTGACGAGGTGGCGGTGCAGAACGGCGCGCCGTTCACCGTCCTGGTGATCGGTTCGGACTCGCGCGTGGGGGAGAACAGCCAGGAGTTCGGCTCGGCGGCGGAGGTGGGGGGGCAACGGAGCGACGTGGTGCAGCTGTGGCGCTTCACACCGTCGAAGAAGCAGGTGCAGGTTCTCTCGATCCCGCGTGACACCGTCGTGTCGATGCTCGGGTCGGATGTGAGCGAGTTCGGCACCTTCAACCGCATAAACACCGCCTTCGACTCCGGCAGCAACCAGCTGGTCGAGACGATCACGGCCAACTTCGGAATTCCGATCAACCATGTGGCCGAAATCGACTTTGCCGGCTTCCAGGATGCCGTCACGGCGGTGGGCGGGGTGTATCTCGACTTCAACTATCCGGCCAAGGACGCCTACTCCGGGCTCGATATCACCACGCCCGGTTGTCAGCTGCTCAGCGGCGCGCAGGCTCTCGCCGTGGCCCGGTCACGCCACTACGAGTATTTCCAGGACGGAGAGTGGCAGTACGACGGTACGAGCGACTTCGGCCGTATTCAGCGTCAGGACGCTTTTCTCCGCTCCCTCATCGCCGCCGTCAAGTCCAAGGAGACGAATCCCGTCGCACTGGCCCGGTTCGCCGGATCGCTGCACGAAGGCCTGCAGATTGATGACGCCTTCAACACCGGTACCTTGATCGGGTTGGCCGAGACGTACCACTCGTTCGACGGGAGCCAGTTGGCGGCGCAGACGCTCCCCACCGAGGACTCCAATGCGTTTTCCGATCTGGGCGACGTCCTGACGGTGGACCAACCGGCGGCGCAACAGATGCTGGTCAACATCTTCGGTTCCTCTCTGCTCGCGCCGACCAATCCGCCGCCGGACGTCAACGGTGTCGCAGAAGCGCCTCCCTCCGTTACGCCCACCACAGCCGCACCCGGTGTCACGACGACGCCGACGACAACCCCTGTGCCCTCCTTTGACCCCACGCCGTGCACGCCGAGCTGACGGCGGAGCGCAACCTGACTGCAACCTGGGTGATGAAAAATGATGGCCCCCAACGCCGTAGAGTGGGACAGCTCACGAGGAGCGAAGCGCCCACCGCTCACGGGGGCCACGATCGGCGATCCCCATGGGACGCAAGGGGAACGCAGTGCAGGATGGTTCGTGCCGTGGTGGGCTTCCGAGGCTCACGATCTCGGCCCACACAGGCGGGGAGAGCGGCGGTGTTCTCAAGATGCCGGCGCCGCGCGCCGCGGTCCGCCATGCCATTCCCGTTGTGCTCGAGGC